>Ga0209933_1000507_pt1 | contig 68166 bp, 74 predicted proteins | sample ThiBiot_300_biof_FD_183944 | JGI IMG/M metagenome (GOLD analysis project Ga0209933, IMG submission 183944) | Wastewater bioreactor microbial communities from Cape Town, South Africa - Thiocy_cont_300_biof (SPAdes) | ecosystem: Engineered > Bioremediation > Thiocyanate > Unclassified | place...
CGACAACGTGTCGATGGAAGTGACGCTGATCGTCCCGATCGCGATGGAAGAGAAGCTCCGCTTCGCCATCCGTGAAGGCGGCCGCACCGTCGGCGCCGGCGTCGTCGCATCCATCATCAAGTAAGGCCGAAGCTCCGGAGAGGGCACGTGGTGACGCGTGCCCTCGTGACTTGAGGACAGAAATCGATGAACGGTCAGAATATCCGGATCCGGCTCAAAGCGTTCGATCATCGCATTCTCGATGCATCGACGCGTGAGATCGTGAACACGGCCAAGCGCACCGGCGCCCGCGTTGTCGGCCCCGTGCCGCTGCCGACTCAGATCGAGAAGTTCACCGTGAACCGGTCGCCGCATATCGACAAGAAGAGCCGCGAGCAGTTCGAGATGCGCACGCATAAGCGCCTTCTCGACATCGTCGATCCGACCCCGCAGACCGTGGACGCGCTGATGAAGCTCGACCTCGCCGCCGGCGTCGACGTCGAAATCAAGCTCTGAGGCGAGCGAGGACATGATGCGCTCTGGATTGATCGTACAGAAGCTGGGGATGACCCGCATCTATACGGATGCGGGCGAGCAGGTGCCGGTGACGGTGCTGAAGCTCGACAACTGCCAGGTTGTCGCCCATCGCACGGAAGACAAGAACGGCTACACGGCGGTTCAGCTCGGCAGCGGTCTGGCCAAGGTCAAGAACACGACCAAGGCGGAGCGCGGTCATTTCGCCAAGGCGGAAGTCGAGCCGAAGCGCAAGGTCGCGGAGTTCCGCGTCTCGCCGGAGAACCTGATCGAGGTCGGCGCCGAGCTGACGGCCGAGCATTTCGTCGTCGGCCAGTTCGTCGACGTCTCGGGTACGTCGATCGGCAAGGGCTTCGCCGGCGTCATGAAGCGCCACAACTTCGGTGGTGGCCGCGCGACGCACGGTAACTCGGTTTCGCACCGCGTTCATGGTTCGACGGGTCAGCGCCAGGATCCCGGCAAGGTCTTCAAGAACAAGAAGATGGCCGGCCATATGGGCGACGTCCGCGTCACCACGCAGAATCTCAAGGTCGTGCGCACCGATGTGGAGCGCGGCCTGATCATGGTCGAGGGCGCCGTTCCCGGTGCCAAGGGCGGCTGGATCGAGGTGCGCGACGCCGTGAAGCGCGCGCTGCCGAAGGAAGTGCCGTTCCCGGGTGCGTTCAAGGCGCGTGACGCGGCCGCAGCGAAGGAGACCGAGTGATGGACCTGAAGGTCACCACGCTTGACGGCGGTTCGGCCGGCGAGATCTCGCTCTCGGACGAGATCTTCGGCCTCGAGCCCCGCGGCGACATCCTGCAGCGCATGGTCCGTTGGCAGCTCGCTGCCCGCCAGGCCGGCACGCACAAGTCGAAGGGCCGGTCCGAGATCTCGGGCACGACCAAGAAGATGTACAAGCAGAAGGGCACCGGCGGCGCTCGCCACGGCGCCAAGACGGCGCCGCAGTTCCGCGGCGGCGGCAAAGCCTTCGGTCCGGTGGTGCGCAGCCATGCGCATGACCTGACGAAGAAGTTCCGCCAGCTGGCCCTGAAGCATGCGCTGTCGTCCAAGGCCCGCAGCGAGGATCTCGTGATCGTCGCCGACGTCGCCCTGGCCGAGGCCAAGACGAAGGTGGTCAAGGAGCGTTTCGCCAAGCTCGGCTGGGCAAATGCGCTGATCATCGACGGCGCGAGCGTGGACGAGAAGTTCGGCCTCGCCGCCCGCAACGTTCCGCATATCGATGTGCTGCCGGTGCAGGGCATCAATGTCTACGACATCCTGCGCCGCGAGAAGCTCGTGCTGACCAAGGCTGCGGTCGAAGCGCTCGAGGAGCGGTTCAAATGAGCAACCCGACCCATTACGACATCATCCGCAGCCCGGTGCTGAGCGAGAAGTCGACCATCGCGACGGAACAGTCGAAGGTCGTCTTCAACGTCCTGAAGACGGCGACCAAGCCGGAGATCAAGGCGGCCGTCGAGGCGCTGTTCAAGGTCAAGGTCACGGGCGTCAACACGCTGGTCCGCAAGGGCAAGGTGAAGCGCTTCCGCGGCGTCGTCGGCAAGCAGAGCGACGTCAAGAAGGCGATCGTGACGCTGGCCGAGGGCGAGTCGATCGACGTCTCGACCGGTCTCTAAGAGAGAAGAATAGGCAGAAGCCATGGCTCTCAAGCATTACAAGCCGACCACGCCGGGACAGCGCCAGCTCGTTCTCGTGGACCGTTCGGAGCTCTATGCCGGCAAGCCGGTCAAGGGCCTGACGGTTGGTCTCCGCCAGAGCGGCGGCCGCAACAATCTCGGCCGCGTCACTGCCTATGGCCGTGGCGGTGGTCACAAGCGCACCTATCGTCTCGTCGACTTCAAGCGCCGCAAGCGCGACATGACGGCGGTGGTCGAGCGCCTCGAATATGATCCGAACCGGACGGCGTTCATCGCCCTCATCAAGTATGAGGACGGCGAACTCAGCTACATCCTGGCGCCGCAGCGCCTGGCGGTCGGCGATACGGTCGTCTCGGCGGCCCAGGCCGACGTCAAGCCCGGCAACTGCATGCCGCTCGGCGCGATGCCCGTCGGCACGATCGTCCACAATGTCGAGCTGAAGCCCGGCAAGGGCGGTCAGGTCGCGCGGTCGGCTGGCGCCTATGCGCAGTATGTCGGCCGTGACGGCGGCATGGCGATCCTGCGGCTCAATTCGGGTGAGCAGCGCCTCGTCAGCCAGGCCTGCGTCGCGACCGTCGGTGCGGTGTCGAACCCGGACCACGCCAACATCTCGATCGGCAAGGCCGGCCGCAACCGCTGGCTCGGCAAGCGTCCGAGCGTCCGCGGCGTCGCCATGAACCCGGTCGACCATCCGCATGGTGGTGGCGAGGGTCGTACCTCGGGCGGCCGTCATCCGGTCACGCCGTGGGGCAAGCCGACCAAGGGCAAGAAGACCCGCAACAACAAGTCGACCGACAAGTTCATCGCGCGCAGCCGTCACCTGCGCAAGTCCAAGTAAGAGGGCTCGACCGTGTCTCGTTCAATCTGGAAAGGTCCGTTCGTCGACGGATACCTCCTGCGCAAGGCCGAGAAGAGCCGTTCTTCGGGCCGCGGCGAGGTGGTCAAGATCTGGAGCCGTCGCTCCACGATCCTGCCGCAGTTCGTCGGTCTGACCTTCGGTGTCTATAACGGCCAGAAGCACATTCCGGTCCTCGTCAACGAGGACATGGTGGGCCACAAGTTCGGCGAGTTCTCGCCGACTCGCACCTATTACGGCCACACGGCCGACAAGAAGGCGAAGAGGAAGTAAGATGGGCAAGCCGAAGCGCGAACGCGCGCTGAAGGAGACCGAGGCTCGTGCGATCACGCGCATGATCCGCGTCTCGCCGCGCAAGCTCAACCTCGTCGCGGCTCTGATCCGGGGCAAGAAGGCCAGCACCGCGCTCGCGGATCTGACCTTCTCGGAGAAGCGCATCGCCCGCGACGTCAAGAAGACGCTCGAGTCGGCGATCGCCAATGCCGAGAACAACCATGATCTCGACGTCGACGCGCTCGTCGTCGCCGAGGCGTTCGTCGGCAAGGCGCTGGTGATGAAGCGCTGGTCGCCGCGCGCCCGTGGCCGGGTCGGCCGGATCGAGAAGCCGTTTTCGCATCTGACGATCGTCGTGCGTGAAGCTGGGGAGGCCGCCTGATGGGCCAGAAAGTCAATCCGATCGGCCTGCGTCTCGGCGTCAACCGGACCTGGGACAGCCGCTGGTTCGCCAACAAGGGCGAATACGGCAAGCTGCTGCACGAGGACCAGAAGATCCGCGAAGTCCTCCTGAAGGACCTCAAGCAGGCCGCGGTCTCGAAGATCGTGATCGAGCGTCCGCACAAGAAGTGCCGCGTGACGATCCACTCGGCGCGCCCGGGCATCGTGATCGGCAAGAAGGGCGCCGATATCGAGAAGCTGCGCAAGACGGTCGGCAAGCTGACCGACAGCGAAGTGCACATCAACATCGTCGAGGTCCGGAAGCCCGAGATCGACGCGAACCTGGTGGCCGCTTCGATCGCGCAGCAGCTGGAGCGCCGCGTCGCCTTCCGCCGTGCCATGAAGCGCGCCGTTCAGTCGGCGATGCGTCTCGGCGCCGAGGGCATCCGCATCAACGCTTCGGGCCGCCTTGGCGGCGCGGAGATCGCCCGCCTCGAGTGGTATCGCGAGGGCCGTGTGCCGCTGCACACGCTGCGCGCCGATATCGATTACGGCACCGCGACGGCGCACACGGCCTATGGCACGTGCGGCATCAAGGTCTGGATCTTCAAGGGCGAGATCCTGGAGCATGACCCGATGGCGTCCGAGCGTCGCCAGACGGAAGGCAACGAGCAGGGCTCGGGCAGCGGTCGCCGCCGCGATAATGCGGCCTGACGAGCGCCACTGAAGCCGAGAGAGAAGCAAAATGCTGCAACCGAAGCGCACCAAGTTCCGCAAGCAGTTCAAGGGCCGGATCCACGGCGTCGCCAAGGGCGGCACGGACCTGAACTTCGGCGGTTTCGGGCTCAAGGCGCTCGAGCCCGAGCGCGTCACCGCGCGTCAGATCGAGGCGGCCCGCCGCGCGATCACCCGCGCCATGAAGCGCGCCGGCCGCGTCTGGATCCGCGTGTTCCCGGACGTTCCGGTCACCGCGAAGCCGACCGAAGTCCGCATGGGCAAGGGCAAGGGCGCGCCTGAATACTGGGCGGCCCGCATCAAGCCGGGCCGCATCATGTTCGAGGTGGACGGCGTCGACGAGGAGACGGCCCGCGAGGCGCTGCGTCTCGGCGCGGCGAAGCTGCCGATCAAGACGCGCTTCATCCAGCGCATCGCCGACTGAAGCGGCGAACGGACGAGGACAGAGCCATGAAGGCGAAAGACGTTCGGCTGCAGACGGCCGACCAGCTCGAGACCGAGCTGGCCAATCTGAAGAAGGAGCAGTTCAACCTGCGCTTCCAGAAGGCCACCGGTCAGCTCGAGAACACCTCGCGCGTGCGGCAGGTTCGCCGCGACATCGCGCGCATCAAGACCATCGCCGCGCAGAAGCGCGCCGCGGACCAGGGCTGAGGAGACGAAGATGCCGAAACGCGTTCTGCAGGGCAACGTCGTCAGCGATGCCAATGACAAGACCGTCGTCGTGCTGGTCGAGCGCCGCTTCACGCATCCCGTGCTGAAGAAGACGGTGCGCCGGTCGAAGAAGTACCAGGCCCATGACGAGGCCAATAGCTACAAGGTCGGCGATACCGTCTTCATCGAGGAGTCGAAGCCGATCTCGAAGAACAAGCGCTGGGTCGTTGTCGGCACCGAACTGCCGACGGGCGAGTAAGCACGGAAGAGGTTCGTCGCGGCTCGTCCCTGGTGAGGGGCGGGCAGTGACCATGAAAGTAGGCGGCCAGTCATGATTCAGATGCAGACTAACCTCGACGTGGCGGATAACTCCGGCGCTCGTCGTGTGATGTGCATCAAGGTTCTCGGCGGTTCCAAGCGGAAATACGCCTCGGTCGGCGACATCATCGTCGTGTCGATCAAGGAGGCGATCCCGCGCGGTCGCGTGAAGAAGGGCGACGTCATGAAGGCGGTCGTCGTGCGCACCGCGAAGGATATCCGCCGTCCCGACGGCAGCGTCATCCGCTTCGACAAGAACGCGGCGGTGCTGATCAACAATCAGAAGGAGCCGATCGGGACTCGTATCTTCGGGCCGGTGCCGCGCGAGCTTCGCGCGAAGAACCACATGAAGATCATCTCGCTCGCGCCAGAGGTGCTGTAATGGCTGCCAAGATCAAGAAAGGCGACAACGTCGTCGTCCTGACCGGCAAGGACAAGGGCAAGACCGGCGAGGTGCTCAGCGTGCACCCGGCCGAGGAGCGGGCAGTCGTGCGCGGCGTCAATCTCGCGCGCCGGCACCAGAAGCAGACTGCGAGCGAGCAGGGCGGGATCGTCTCCAAGGAGCTCACGATCCACCTCTCGAACATCGCGATCGCCGACCCCAAGGACGGCAAGCCGACCCGGGTTGGTTTCAAGGTTACCGAAGACGGGCGCAAGCAACGCGTCGCAAAACGTTCGGGAGATGTGATCGATGGCTGAGGCAGCTTACGAGCCGCGGCTCAAGAAGTTCTACGAGGACGAGGTCCGTCAGAAGCTTGTCGCCGAGTTCGGCTACAAGAACGAGATGGAGATTCCGCGCCTCGACAAGATCGTGCTCAACATGGGCATCGGCGAGGCGGTGAACGATTCCAAGAAGGTCGGCACGGCCCTCGCGGATCTCGCCCAGATCGCCGGCCAGAAGCCGGCCGTCACCCGTGCCCGCAAGTCGATCGCGACCTTCAAGGTCCGCGAGCAGATGCCGATCGGCGGCAAGGTGACGCTGCGCAAGGCGCGGATGTTCGAGTTCCTCGATCGCCTCGTCACGATCGCGCTGCCGCGCGTCCGCGACTTCCGTGGTCTCAATCCGAAGAGCTTCGACGGCCGTGGCAACTACGCCATGGGCATCAAGGAGCACATCATCTTCCCGGAGATCAATTACGACAAGGTCGACCAGGTCTGGGGCATGGACGTCATCGTCTGCACCACGGCCAAGACGGACGAGGAAGCGCGCGCCCTTCTGAAGGCGCTCAACTTCCCGTTCCGCCAGTAAGTCGCCGGGAAAGGATCAGGACGAGATGGCCAAGAAGAGCTCCATCGAGAAGAACAACCGGCGCCGCGCGCTGGCGAAGCAGTATGCCAGCCGCCGCATCAAGCTGAAGGCCGTGGCGAATGACGAGAGCCTGCCGCTGGAGGAGCGCTTCCAGGCGCGCCTCAAGCTGGCCGAGCTGCCGCGCAATTCCTCGCCGACGCGCATCCGCAACCGTTGTGAGGTCACCGGCCGTCCGCGTGGCGTCTACCGGAAGCTGAAGATGTCGCGCATCGCGCTTCGCGAACTCGGGTCGCTGGGTCTTATCCCGGGCCTGGTCAAGTCGAGCTGGTAAGGAGAACGGTCCGATGACGATGACCGATCCTTTGGGTGATATGCTCACCCGCATCCGTAACGCGCAGCTGCGCCGGCAGTCGAAGGTCTCCACGCCTTCGTCCAAGCTGCGCCAGCATGTGCTCGAGGTCCTCCAGCAGGAGGGCTATATCCGCGGCTTTGCGACCGTCGACCACGGGGATGGCAAGGCCGAGATCGAGATCGAGCTGAAGTATTTCGACGGCGAGCCGGTGATCCGGACGATCGAGCGTGTCTCGAAGCCGGGCCGCCGCGTCTATGCTTCCGTGAAGAGCATTCCGCGCGTCAAGAATGGCCTCGGCGTGTCGATCCTGTCGACGCCCAAGGGTGTGATGTCGGATGCCGACGCCCGCGAACAGAATGTCGGCGGAGAAGTTCTCTGCCAGGTGTTCTGATCCGGCCCCCAGCGCAACACGAACCGGACGGATTGGTCTGATGTCTCGTATTGGTAAGAAGCCGGTGGCGGTGCCCAAGGGCGTGACGGCCACCATCAATGGCCAGACGGTGTCGGTGAAGGGTCCGAAGGGCGAACTGTCCTTCAACTTCACGGATCACGTCTCGGTCGAACTCTCCGACAACGGCGTGTCGGTCGCGCCGCGCGATCAGTCCAAGGAGGCTCGCGCCGCCTGGGGCATGTCGCGGACCATGATCGCGAACCTGTTCAAGGGCGTGACCGAGGGCTTCTCGAAGAAGCTCGAGATCAACGGCGTCGGTTATCGCGCGGCGGTGCAGGGCCAGAACCTGCAGCTGGCTCTTGGCTACAGCCACGATGTGATCTATCCGATCCCGGCAGGCATCACGATTCAGTGCGCCAAGCCGACGGAGATCCTGGTGTCGGGCATCAACCGCCAGCAGGTCGGTCAGGTTGCCGCCGAGATCCGCGAGTTCCGCGGTCCCGAGCCCTACAAGGGCAAGGGCGTGAAATATGCGACCGAAACGATCTTCCGCAAGGAAGGCAAGAAGAAGTAAACGGAGCCCGTCATGGCCAACATCCAGAAGGACCGGCGCGCCGCGCGTGTCCGCCGTGCGCTCCGCAAGGTGGCGGGAGAGCGTCCGCGCCTCTCGGTCCACCGCTCGTCGGAGCATATCTACGCCCAGGTGATCGACGATGCCGAGGGCCGTACCCTCGCCGCCGCCTCGACGCTCGAGAAGGACCTGCGCAGCTCGCTGAAGACCGGTGCCGACAAGGCAGCGGCCGAGGCGGTCGGCAAGCTGGTCGCGGAGCGGGCCAAGGCGGCCGGCGTGACCGCGGTCGTGTTCGACCGCGGTCCGTACCTCTTCCATGGCCGCGTCAAGGCGCTGGCCGACGGAGCGCGCGAGGGCGGGCTCGAATTCTGACGCGACCTTCGGGGCGCGACTAACGGAACAACAGGACGATTGGGATTTCGATGGCCAGAGAGCAGCGGGAAGAGCGCGACAGCGAATTCGTCGACAAGCTCGTTCACATCAATCGCGTCGCGAAGGTGGTGAAGGGCGGCCGGCGGTTCGGTTTCGCCGCCCTCGTCGTCGTCGGCGACCAGAAGGGCCGGGTCGGGTTCGGCCATGGCAAGGCGCGCGAAGTGCCGGAGGCGATCCGCAAGGCGACCGAGGCCGCCAAGCGTTCGCTGGTCCGCGTGCCGCTGCGTGACGGCCGCACCCTGCATCACGACGTGTTCGGCCGTCATGGCGCCGGCCGCGTCTTCCTGCGCGCTGCCCCTCCCGGCACCGGCATCATCGCCGGCGGCCCGATGCGCGCCGTGTTCGAGACGCTTGGCGTCCAGGACGTGGTGGCGAAGTCGATGGGCTCGTCCAACCCCTACAACATGGTGCGTGCCACCTTCGCCGCGCTCGCGGCTGAGGACAGCCCGCGCTCCGTCGCGGCCCGCCGCGGCATCAAGGTCTCCGTGCTTCAGTCCCGCCGCGGCGGGAACGACGCCGAAGTGGCCGCCGAGGCCTGATCGGCCGCGAGGAAGTCGAGGAACTGATCATGGCCAATGAGAAGACGCTCGTCATCGAGCAGATCGCCAGCCCCATCCGCCGTCCGGCCGAGCAGCGCGCCACGCTGATCGGCCTCGGCCTCAACCGGATCCGTCGCCGTTCGACGCTGCAGGACACGCCTGCGGTTCGCGGCATGATCGCCAAGGTGGCCCATCTCGTCCGCGTCGTGGACGAGGCGTGAGCCATAGAAGGACCAGTCCGATGAAGCTCAACGAGATCAACGACAACCCGGGCGCCCACAAGTCGCGCATCCGCGTCGGCCGTGGCATCGGTTCCGGCAAGGGCAAGACGGGTGGCCGTGGCGTCAAGGGCCAGAAGTCCCGCACCGGCGTCGCCATCAAGGGCTTCGAGGGCGGCCAGATGCCGCTGCATCGGCGCCTGCCGAAGCGCGGCTTCAACAACATCTTCGCGCTCGACTTCAACGAGGTCGGTCTCGGCCGCATCCAGGCCGCGCTCGACGCGGGCAAGCTGGAAGCCGGTAGCGTCGTCACCGCCGAGTCGCTGAAGGCCGCCGGCGTGATCCGCCGCGTGAAGGACGGCGTGCGCATCCTCGGCTCGGGCGAGCTCAAGACCGCCGTGACCTTCGAGGTCGCCGGCGCGTCGAAGCCGGCCATCGAGGCGATCGAGAAGCTCGGCGGTTCGCTCAAGGTTCTCGCTCCGAAGGCCGCCGAAGCCGCGGCCGAGTGACGCGCTCAGCGCATCCGTAGTCGGGACGCCGCTTGATGCGGCGTCTCCGAAAGCCCAGTTTATGTCCCTCTCGGGACATGGGGTCCCTGACTCGGGACCCGATCGGAGCGGCGAATGGCTTCTGCGGCTGAACAACTTGCGGCCAATCTCAATTTCGGCGCCTTCGCCAAGGCCGATGCGCTCAAGAAGCGCATCTGGTTCACGCTGGGTGCGCTGATCGTCTACCGCCTCGGCACCTATATCCCGCTGCCGGGCATCAACCCGGACGCTCTCGCGAGCGCTTTCAGCGGCCAGCAGTCGGGCATTCTCGGCCTCTTCAACATGTTCTCGGGCGGTGCCGTCGGTCGCATGGCGATCTTCGCGCTCGGAATCATGCCGTATATCTCGGCGTCGATCATCATCCAGCTGATGACGTCGATCGTGCCGAGCCTCGACGCCCTCAAGAAGGAAGGCGAGGCCGGCCGCAAGATCATCAACCAGTACACGCGCTACGGCACGGTGCTGCTCGCCGTCGTGCAGGCCTACGGCATCGCCGTCGGCCTCGAGGGCGGAACCAATATCGTCATCGATCCGGGCCTGTTCTTCCGCATCACCGCGGTGATCACGCTGACCGGCGGCACGATGTTCCTGATGTGGCTCGGCGAGCAGATCACGTCGCGCGGCATCGGCAACGGCATCTCGCTCATCATCTTCGCCGGCATCGTCGCGAACCTGCCGCATGCGCTGGCCGGCATGCTCGACCTGACGCGCCAGGGCGCCATGCCGGTCTGGGTCATCGCGCTGGTCGCCATCGTCGCCGTCGCCGCGATCCTGTTCATCGTGTTCATGGAGCGGGCGCAGCGCCGCCTGATTATCCAGTATCCGAAGCGCCAGGTCGGCAACCGCATCTTCCAGGGCGAATCCTCGCATCTGCCGCTGAAGCTGAACACCGCGGGCGTCATCCCGCCGATCTTCGCCTCGTCGCTGCTGCTGCTGCCGGCGACCGTCGCGAATTTCACGCAAGGGCAGGGTCCCGGCTGGTTCAACACGATCGTGGCTCTGCTCGGCCACGGCACGATCCTCTATATGGCGCTCTATGCCGCCATGATCGTGTTCTTCGCCTTCTTCTACACGGCGATCGTGTTCAACCCTTCGGACACGGCCGACAATCTCAAGAAGCATGGCGGCTTCGTGCCGGGTATTCGCCCCGGCCAGCGTACGGCCGAATATATCGACTATGTGCTGACGCGAATCACGGTGCTGGGCGCGGCCTATCTGGTGATCGTCTGCCTGCTGCCCGAGTTCCTGATCTCGGCGACGCATGTGCCGTTCTATTTCGGCGGCACCTCGCTGCTGATTGTCGTCAACGTGACGATGGATACCGTGTCGCAGATCCAGGGCCACCTGCTGGCGCACCAGTATGAGGGTCTGGTCAAGCGGTCGAAGCTGAAGGGGAAGAGGCGATGAGACTGATCCTGCTCGGACCACCGGGGGCTGGTAAGGGCACGCAGTCTGCTCGTCTCGTACAGGAATACGGCATCCCGCAGCTGTCGACGGGCGACATGCTGCGGGCCGCGGTGGCGGCGGGAACGCCGGTCGGCCTTCGGGCCAAGGCGATCATGGATGCCGGCAATCTCGTCTCCGACGAGGTCGTGATCGGCATCGTCGCCGACCGCATCGACCAGGCGGATGCCCGCAAGGGCTTCATTCTCGACGGTTTCCCGCGCACGATCGCCCAGGCGGATGCGCTGGAGGCGATGCTGGCGGGCAAGGGTCTCAAGCTCGATGTCGTCATCGAGCTCAAGGTCGACCAGACGAAACTGATCGACCGGATCGTCAAGCGCGCCGAGGAGACCAAGGCGCGGGGCGAGCCGGTGCGGAAGGACGACGATCCGGAAGTCTTCAAGACCCGGCTCGAAGCCTATCGGCGGGATACTGCGGCGATCGCTCCTTACTACAAGGAGCGTGGCCGTCTGATCGAGATCGACGGGATGCGGTCGATCGACGAGGTCTGGGCTGATATCAAAAAGACGGTCGCGCCTCTTGACGAGGCTGTCGCGAGCCGATAAGGGTCGCGCCTCAATCCGGCCGGCGCCGTCCCTCGATCAGGAACGGCGCTGTTTGCCGTGAACAATAGTCCGCAAGGGCCGGCCTCCACCGGACGCGGACATAACCGCCACCCGCAAGGGCGGCCTTACATGGAGACGGCAATGGCCCGTATCGCAGGCGTCAACATTCCGACGAACAAGCGCGTCATCATCGCGCTTCAGTACATCCACGGCATCGGCGCCAAGAACGCCAAGGACATCGTGGAGAAGGTCGGCATCGACCCTTCGCGCCGCGTCAATGAGCTTTCGGACGCGGAAGTGCTGCAGATCCGCGAGGCGATCGACCGCGACTACGTCGTGGAAGGCGATCTGCGCCGTGAAGTGGCCATGAACATCAAGCGGCTGATGGACCTCGGCGCGTATCGTGGCCTGCGTCATCGCCGCGGCCTGCCGGTTCGCGGTCAGCGCACGCATACCAATGCGCGCACCCGCAAGGGCCCGGCCAAGCCGATCGCCGGCAAGAAGAAGTAATTTCGCGAGCTAAGGGGCGCTATGCCCCCGGTGGAGCCGCCGGCATTACGGCGGTGACGAGATCGAACCCAAGGATAGAGAATGGCTAAGGACACCACGCGCGTACGCCGCCGCGAGCGCAAGAACATCTCCTCCGGCGTCGCGCATGTGAACTCGACGTTCAACAACACCATGATCACCATCACCGACGCGCAGGGGAACACGATCTCCTGGTCGTCCGCCGGCATGATGGGCTTCAAGGGCTCGCGCAAGTCGACGCCGTATGCGGCGCAGATGGCTGCCGAGGACGCGAGCCGCAAGGCCGCCGAGCACGGCATGAAGACTCTCGAGGTCGAGGTTTCGGGTCCGGGTTCGGGCCGCGAGTCGGCGCTTCGCGCGCTGCAGGCCGCCGGCTTCACGATCACCTCCATCCGCGACGTCACGCCGATTGCCCATAACGGCTGCCGTCCGCGCAAGCGTCGCCGCGTCTGACGCCTCTCGCCGGCGCCCGGAAACGGGGGCCGGCTCTTTGCGCTTCGGCATTGCGCCCGCGGCTTCACCCGGGCGACGGCCCGCCGGTCCGAACGGCGGCGCCTGAGATGGAAAGGATACGGTCGTGATCCATAAGAATTGGCAAGAGCTGATCAAGCCGAACAAGCTCGAGGTTACGCCGGGCTGGGATCCCAAGCGCCTGGCGACCGTCGTTGCGGAGCCTCTGGAGCGGGGCTTCGGCCTGACGCTCGGCAATGCGCTGCGTCGGGTGCTGCTGTCGTCGCTGCAGGGCGCTGCCGTGACGGCCGTCCAGATCGACGGCGTGCTGCACGAGTTCTCGTCCATTGCGGGCGTGCGTGAGGATGTGACCGACATCATCCTCAACATCAAGGAAATCGCCATCAAGATGCAGGGCGACGGCCCGAAGCGGATGGTGGTGCGCAAGCAGGGTCCGGGCGTCGTCACCGCTGGCGACATCCAGACCGTCGGCGATGTCGAGGTGCTCAACCCCGAGCTCGTGCTGTGCACGCTCGACGAGGGCGCCGAGATCCGCATGGAGTTCACGGTCAACACCGGCAAGGGTTACGTGCCGGCCGACCGCAACCGGCCCGAGGACGCGCCGATCGGTCTCATTCCGGTCGACAGCATCTACTCGCCGGTCAAGAAGGTCTCCTACCGGGTCGAGAACACCCGCGAGGGCCAGGTGCTCGACTATGACAAGCTGACGCTGTCGGTCGAGACGGACGGCTCGCTGCGTCCCGACGACGCCGTCGCCTATGCGGCGCGCATCGTGCAGGACCAGCTGTCGATCTTCGTCAACTTCGAGGAGCCCCAGAAGGAGACGGCGACGGAGAGCATTCCGGAGCTGGCCTTCAACCCGGCGCTGCTCAAGAAGGTGGACGAGCTGGAGCTCTCTGTGCGCTCGGCCAACTGCCTGAAGAACGACAACATCGTCTATATCGGCGACCTCATCCAGAAGACCGAAGCCGAGATGCTCCGGACTCCGAATTTTGGTCGCAAGTCGCTCAACGAGATCAAGGAAGTTCTCGCCCAGATGGGTCTCCATCTCGGCATGGAGGTCACGAACTGGCCGCCGGAGAACATCGAAGAGCTCGCCAAGCGCTACGAAGACCATTATTGAGATCGCACCCACGGCGTGAGCCGCCGGTCAATTCTGTAGGAGAGAGCCATGCGCCACGGTAATTCGGGCCGCAAGTTCAGCCGCACCGCCAGCCATCGCAAGGCGATGTTCGCCAATATGGCTGCTGCGCTGATCACGCACGAGCAGATCACCACCACGCTGCCGAAGGCGAAGGACCTGCGTCCGATCGTCGAGAAGCTCGTGACCCTCGGCAAGCGGGGCGACCTGCATGCCCGCCGCCAGGCGATCGCCGAGCTGCGCGATGTCGCGGCGGCGAAGAAGCTCTTCGACACGCTCGGCCCGCGCTACAAGGAGCGGAACGGCGGCTACACCCGCGTTCTCAAGGCCGGCTTCCGCTATGGCGACAACGCCGCCGTCGCCGTGATCGAGTTCGTCGATCGCGACGTCGAGGCGAAGGGCGCCGCGGATCGCGCGCGCACCGCGGCCGCCGAGGCCGAGGGTGAGGCCGTCGCGGCCTGATCGTCCGGTCACAGATTCAGTGAAAAGGCGGCCTCCGGGCCGCCTTTTTCATTTCGGGTTGTCCGTGCCAGCGCTCAAGGCCGCGGCGCGAGCGGCGGCGGGAAGGCGAGGATTTCGCTGGTATAGTTTTCCGCAACCAGGCTGAAGGCGGTGCCGTCCGGCTTCTTCAGCACGGCGCGATGCGCGAGGACGAATCGCGGCATCTCCAGCATCTCGCCAGCATTCGACGCCGCGGCAGCCTTTGTTGAAGGCTGCATTTCCCATCCATCCGGCAGCGGATGCCAGACGAGACGCGCGTCGAGCGTGCTGCGCGAGAAGCCAAGCGGTTTGACGACACGGCCGAAGGCGGTGTCGGTCGTCTCCAGCTCGCGGTTCATCGCCTCGGTGAGCTGGCCGGGCCGATACCAGTTGTCCGCCTCGGACAGCACGCGGCTGCCGCAGGTGAGGCGGACGCGGCGATGCACGATGCGCTCTTCGGGCGTCGCGCCCAGGGCCGCCCGGATATCGGCATCGGCCGGCTTCTCGGCGCCCTTGACCCGTTCGGCGACGATCTTGCTGCCTTCGGGCGCCAGGGCATGATCCGCGCACCAGCGGTCGAGCGTCAGCGTCGCCGACGGCGTTGAAAGCAGCGTCGCATTGAGCGTCTGGATGAGGGCGATGGCGGCAAGCCGGGTTTCCGTCGTGTCCGGCCAGACGGGCGGTGCCGGTTCGCGGGCAGCCGCGGAGCTGGCCGCGAGCAGGACGGCGAGCGACGCGCCGGCGGCGGCGCGGGAGAGGCGATGGAGAGCGGCCATCAGAGCTTTTCCAGCGCGGTGAAGCGGAAGAGGAAGCTCGGCTCGGTCATCGACTGGTCGAGCGACAGGCGGCTCGAGCGATAGCAGTCCGGCTCGTCCGAGAAGAACGTGCCGGAGAAGCGGATCGCATCGCCCTGCGCCAGCTTGCCGACCGCGGCGGCCAGCGGTGTGCCGGCAAGGATCAGCGTCTTGTCCTCGATATCGGACATCGCGTTGTTCCATGTCTTCACCAGCGTGCCGTCCGGCAACGCGACGGAGAGGATCGTGCGGCCGCCCGGATCGCGCTCGACTTCCTTGATCGCGCCGACCCAGCCATTGACCTCGGGCTTCTTGACTCCGGCGCAGATCGCGGCGGCGCGAGAGGACTGTAGCGCCACGCGGGCGTCGTAGTCGGCCTTCTCATACTCGGCGCGTGCATCGCCGACCGCCTTTATGAAGGCCGTCTCGTCCCGGGTCTGCTTGTCGGCCAGGGCCGCGAGCTTCTCGGCCTCGCTCGGCTGCGGCGGCGCGGGCGGCGGCGCCGGCACCTCGGGCGGCGCTTCCGGCGCGGGGACGGCGGAGGTCGCGCCGGGCGCTGCCGGCTGCGGCGCGCCGGCCGGCGGCGCGGCGGCCAGGGGATCGGTCTCGGTGCCGACGACGGTCGTCGTGGTCACGGAGACGGGCGCGGGCAGCTTGTTCGGCGCCAGCTGCGATTCGTCCTTCGAAGCGGCGGGATCAGCCGCCGGCGGCGTCTCGGCCGCGGGCGGTGGCGTCGGCGCAGGCTCGGCTTCGGCCGGCTCGGCAGGCTGCGGATCGACGGCGATCGGCTCCGTGACGATCGGCTGCGGCGCGGGCAGGGCGGCGATGTCGAAGCCAGGCAGGCGCGGCTTCACGATCGCGCCGCCGGCACCGACGATGACGGCGAGCAGGCCAAGCGATGTAAAGACGCTGTTGACGAGCCGCGGACCGCGCAGGATCAGCGGCACGACGCCGGCGAGCAGCAAGACGAGGCCGGCGATGAAGAGCAGAACCCAGAGCATCGGTATCCTTCTCGCCCCGCGGCTATTATCCAGAAGCGGACCACGGCGCCAAGTGCCGAATCGGGCGTAAGGAAATGCTCCACCGGCAAGGAGCCGAAGCCAAGGCGGGATTGCAGGCGGGCTCTCCCCCGAAGCGGCAACAGAGTGTCGTGCGGCGCGCCGATGTCTGGCGGCCACGGCACCGCCTCAATTGATGGCGAATCGTCGCCGAAGGCTCGGAAGCGAGGAGATGATGCGCATGCGGCGATTGGTGATAACGGCTCTGGCGATGGCGATGCTTGCGACGGCGGCTCCGGCCGGCGCGGCCGAGCCTGTGGTTCCGCCCTCGCAGGCGGCGCTGGTCTATTCCTTCGCGCCGCTGGTGAAGCGCGTCTCGCCGGCCGTCGTCAACGTCTATGCCTCGCGAACGGTGCGCCAGCGCGTCTCTCCCTTCATGGACGATCCGTTCTTCCGCAAGTTCTTCGGCGGCGGCGGCATGGCGACGCGGCCGCGCGTGCAGCAGTCGCTCGGCTCGGGCGTCATCATCGACCGATCAGGGGTCGTGGTGACCAACTATCACGTGATCGCAAATGCCGACGAGGTGAAGGTCGCGCTCGCCGACAAGCGCGAGCTCGCCGCCGACATCGTCATGAAGGACGAGCGGATGGACCTCGCCGTGTTGCGCCTCAAGGGCGGCAATGGCGATTTCCCGACCATCGCCTTTTCAGATTCCGATGCGCTCGCGGTCGGCGATCTCGTGCTCGCGATCGGCGATCCCTTCGGCGTCGGCCAGACAGTCACCAGTGGCATCGTTTCCGCGCTCGCCCGCACGCAGATCGGCGCCTCCGACTACCAGTTCTACATCCAGACCGACGCGGCGATTAATCCCGGCAATTCGGGCGGCGCCCTCGTCGACATGCAGGGCCGGCTGGTTGGCATCAACACCGCGATCTATTCGCGCTCCGGCGGCTCGATCGGCATCGGCTTCGCCATTCCGAGCAACATGGTGCGCGTCGTCGTCGCGGCAGCGCTTTCCGGCAAGCGCGTTCAGCTTCCCTGGATTGGCGCCGACTTCCAGCAGGTGACGCCTGATCTCGCCGCCGGTCTCGGGCTCGACCGGGCGCGGGGCGCGCTCGTCGCCTCCGTGACGGATGGCAGCCCGGCCGAGAAGGCTGGGCTGAGGGCCGGTGATCTCGTGGTCAGCGCCGACGCCGTCGATGTCGATGATCCGCCCTCGCTCAACTACCGCCTCGTGACCAAGGGTATCGGTTCCTCGGTCGAACTCGGCGTCATCCGTGCCGGCAAGGCCGACAAGGCCACGATCGCCCTCGAGGCCGCGCCCGAGATTCCGCCGCGCGACGAGCGGCTGATCGACATCGACTCGCCCTTCGCGGGTGCGACGGTGGTCAATCTTTCGCCCGCGGTCATCGCCGATCTCGGCTATAAAGGGCGTCGCAGCAAGGGCGTTCTGGTCGAGAAGGTGGCCGATGGATCGATCGCGTCGCAAGTCGGCTTCCAGGCCGGCGATGTCATCGTCGAGGTCAATGGCGTGCCGGTCGATGCGACGCGGACGCTGGCCGATCTCGCCCGCCAGCGCTTCGATCTCTGGCGGCTGGCCATCGAGCGCGACGGCCGGCTGATCCGATCCACCATCGGAGGATGAGGTGAGCAATCTGTTCGAGGCGGCGGGGCTGGAGAAGGCGGCGCCGCGGCCGCTCGCCGACCGGCTGCGCCCGACCCGTCTCGCCGAGGTCGTCGGACAGGACCATCTCGTCGGCGAGACCGGCGCGCTCACGCGCATGCTGAATTCCGGCTCGCTCGGCTCCATGATCTTCTGGGGCCCGCCCGGCACCGGCAAGACGACGGTGGCGCGGCTGCTGGCCGGCGAGACCGACCTGCATTTCGAACAGATCTCGGCGGTCTTCTCGGGCGTCGCCGACCTCAAGAAGGCCTTCGAGCAGGCCCGCGGGCGCCGCCAGATGGGCCGTGGCACGCTGCTCTTCGTCGACGAGATCCACCGCTTCAACCGCGCGCAGCAGGACAGTTTCCTGCCCGTGATGGAGGACGGCACGGTCACTCTGGTCGGCGCGACGACCGAGAACCCGTCCTTCGAGCTCAACGCGGCGCTTCTGTCGCGCGCCCGCGTGCTCGTTTTCCATTCTCATGACGCGCAGTCGATCGGCCAGTTGCTGACGCGCGCCGAAGACGAGGAGAAGCGCCCGCTACCGCTCGACGAGGAGGCGCGCGCGGTGCTCGTGCGGATGGCGGACGGTGACGGCCGCGCGGCGCTGACGCTTGCCGAGGAGGTCTGGCGCGCGGCGCGGGCGGGCGAGATCTTCGATGCGGCGGCGCTGCAGGAAATCGTGCAGCGGCGCGCGCCGATCTACGACAAGGGCCAGGACGGGCATTACAACCTCATCTCGGCCTTGCACAAATCGGTGCGCGGCTCGGATCCGGACGCGGCGCTCTATTATCTCGCCCGCATGTTCGATGCCGGCGAGGACCCGCTCTATCTCGGGCGCCGGCTGGTGCGCATGGCGATCGAGGATATCGGCCTCGCCGATCCGCAGGCGCTGGTGATCGCCAATGCAGCCAAGGACGCCTATGACTATCTCGGCAGCCCGGAAGGCGAGCTCGCCTTCGCGCAGGTCACCGTCTATCTCGCGACGGCGCCGAAATCGAACGCCGTCTACACCGCCTTCAAGGCTGCCACCGACGTCGCCAAGAAGGGCGGCTCGCTGCTGCCGCCGAAGACCATCCTCAACGCGCCGACCAAGCTCATGAAGACCGAGGGCTACGGCTCGGGCTATCGCTACGACCATGACGAGCCCGACGCCTTTTCCGGCCAGGACTATTTCCCCGAGGCGCTCGGCCGGCAGACCTTCTACGAGCCCGTCGAGCGCGGCTTCGAGCGCGAGATCAGGAAGCGGCTGGAATACTGGTCGAAGCTCAGAAAGGAGCGGGGTGGCGGGTAGCCTCAGCCCTCCCGTTTTGCGCGCCTTGAGGCGCCGGCGATGAGCGGGATGGTGACGCCATAGAGCGCCGCGCCGACGACCCAGACCAGCCCCGGGAAGACCGCGCGGGACGCGAAATAGAGGCTGCTGATCGCGAGTGGTCCGAAGATCGAGGCGAGGCTCGTCATGGACGCGAGCACGCCCTGCAGCCGCCCCTGGTGATCGCCGTCGACACGCGCCGTCAGCAGCGACTGGAGGGCCGGCATGCTGACGCCGCCGAGGCAGAAGAGCGGCAGCAGCAGGAAGGCCATCCAGCCGACGGTCGTCACGGCGATGAGACTATAGGCGGCGGCGTCCGCGGCCATGCCGATGAAGAGAGCTCGCTTCTCCCCGAGACGCTCGGTGAGCGGACCCGCGAGGAAGGCCTGCGCGAGCGCATGCAGCAGCCCGAACCCCGCCAGCGAGATGCCGATGGTCACCGGGCTCCAGGCGAAACGGTCTTCGCCATAGAGCACCCAGATCGTGCCGGCGATCTCGCCGATGAAGCTGAAGGCGACGAAAGCGCCGATCAGAGGCAGCAGCACGGGAAAGCCCAGCGCCCAGCGGAGCGGGGCGAGCGGATTGAGCGAGGGGCGCGCCGTCCCGGCAGGCTCCGCGGCGCGCGATTCGCGGACAAGGAAGAAGGTGACCACGAGGTTGGCCGTGTTCAGCAGTGCCGCGGCCAGGAACGGCGCGCGGATCCAGACCTCGCCGAGCATCCCCCCGACCACCGGCCCGGCGATGAAGCCGATGCCGAAACAGGCGCTGAGCTGGCCGAAGCGGCGCGCCCGCATATGCTCGGGCGTGACGTCGGCAATATAGGCGGAAGCGACCGCCATGTTGGAGGCGGTAACGCCGGCGATGGCCCGGCCGACGAAAAGAAGGATCAGCGAGGGCGCGAACGCCATGAAGAGATAGTCGATCGCGGCGCCAGCAAGTGACAGAAGGAGCACGGGCCGCCGGCCGATCCGGTCGGAAAGCACGCCGAGAAGTGGCGAAGCGAGGAACTGCATCAGCGCATAGAGCGACAGGAAGGCTCCGAACCGCCAGCCGAGATCGCCGACATGGCCGACATCGCGCAGCAGACCTGGAATGATCGGAAGCGTCAGCCCGATGCCAGCCGCATCGAGCGTGATCGTTGCAAAGATGGCAAGAAGGGAGCGGTTCATCATCAGTCGCCACAGGACTTTATCGCTGATAAAGTTTCTGTAGGCGCTGACGGCAGGTTTGGCAAGGAGGGCGGATGAAGGTTGATCGGGCGCGCATTCTCGACGAGGCGCTCACACTCCTGAACGAGGTGGGCGTGGATGGGCTCACGACGCGGATGCTTGCTGCCCGCCTTGGGGTCCAGCAGCCCGCGCTCTATTGGCATTTCAGAAACAAGCGCGCCCTGCTCGATGCGATGAACGAGGAGATTCTTGCCCGGCGGCCCCAGCGTGCGCTTCCGGCTAGCAGCGCCGAGTGGCGGGCCTTTCTCGAGGCGAATGCTGGCGACTTCCGCGATGCGCTGACGGCTTGGCGGGACGGTGGCCGCGTCCATGCCGGGACCGAAGCGGGGCCGCACGACCTCGACCGGATCGAGGCGCAGCTCCGCTTCCTGACCGAAGCCGGGTTCAGCACCGCCTTCGCCATGGACCTCATGATCGCCATCAGCCGCTACACGGTGGGCTGCGTCGTCGAGGAACAGGCGGAGGGTGGAGACGAAGCGTCCCGTCAAGCGCTCGAAGAAAGTGCGCGCGGCTATCCGCTCACGGCAATCGCGGTCCGCCACTATCGGACAAGCAGCCACAAGGCGGCGTTCGAAAGGGGCTTGCGGCTGCTTCTGGATGGCGCGGAGGCCGCGCTGGTCGCAATGGTGGCCGGCGCGTCTCCGCAACAATGATCATCCCGCGGCGGCCTGCCTCGCGCATCAAAGCCCGCTTGGCTCGCGCTCGCCACTCTGGCTAGGATCGTGTCGGTTCAGCGCGCGACGGAGATGCCCATGTTCCTTATCGGCCAATACGATTCCCCCTTCGTCCGCCGCGTCGGCATCGCGCTTCGGCTCTATGAGCTGTCGTTCGAGCATCGGCCGTGGTCGAGCTTCGGGGACTCCGACAGGATTGCCGAATTCAACCCTCTGCGCCGCGTGCCGACGCTGGTGCTCGACAGCGGCGAGGCGCTGATCGAGAGCGGCGCGATTCTCGATTGGCTGGACGAACAGGTCGAGGAGGAGAGGCGGCTCGTCGCGGATCATGGGCCGGACCGGCGGCGGACGCTGCGGCTCGCGGCACTTTCGACCGGCCTCGCCGACAAGGCCGTGATCCTCTTCTACGAGGGCGTCCTGCACAAGGAGAAGTCCGATGTGTGGGTCGCGCGCTGCAAGGCGCAGATCACGGATGTTCTGGACGTGCTCGAAAAGGAGCGCGCGGCGGTTGCCACGCCCTATCTCTTCGGCGATCGCCTGACCCATGCCGATATCGCGCTCGCGGTGGCGCTGCGCTTCGTCAGGGATGTCCATCCGCACCTTTACGGCCACCACCCGGCGCTCGAAGCGCATTCCGCCCGCTGTGAGGCGCTGCCGGTCTTTGTCGAGATCTCGCAGCCCTTCGTGCCGCCGGCCTGAGGCTCAGGCGTCGGGCGCGAGGTGGCGGCGGATCAGCGTCGCCACCGTCGCGACGAGGGCGATGCCGAACATCAGGCCGAAGCTCGATTCGACGGCGCCCAGCATGGGATGGCCGTAGAAGTAGACATCCGTCTGTGTCTCCCCGCTGATCCGCGTCGTCTGAAAGCGCAGCATGGACGCGGCGCTCGCGACGCCGAGGCTGACGCCGAGCATGCGCGCGAGATTGAGCATCGCGCCCGCCTCGCCGGAAAGGCCCTTGGGCGCAGTCCCCATGGTAGCGCTGTTGTTGGGCGCCATGAAGAAGCCGAGCCCGGCGCCGAAGACGGCGAGCGCCGTCATGCCGATGGCGCGCGAGGGGACCGGCTCCAGCGCGACCAGCGACAGCGTGAGAAGGGCCGCGGTCGCCAGTGCCATGCCGAAGAGGCTGAGCGTCGCCGTCGCGTAGCGCTTCACCAGCATGCCGGCGATGGGCGCGGCGATGCCGAGCGCGATCGGGATTGCCGAGAGGCGCAGGCCCGCCCGCATCGGCGGCTCGTGCAAGCCGCGGATCGCCGCATAGGACATCAGGTAGAACATGCCGTAGAGCAGCGCGAAGCTCAGCATGACGGCAAAGACGCCGAGCGAGAAGGGGCGCGAGCCGAAGAGCTTGAGGTCGATCATCGGCGCGCTTGCGACGCGCTCGCGCCAGATGAAGAGCGCGAGGAGCGCCACGCCGGCGGCGAGGAGCGAGAGTGAGGGGACCGAGGCGATGCCCCAGTCGGCGGCATGGTTGAGCACGACGACGAGCGCCACGATCGCCGGCCCGAGCAGCACCATGCCCAGCCAGTCGAAGCCTTTCTCGCCGGGCGAAACCGTATCGTCCGGCAGCACCAGCCAACCGATGGCGACGCCGAGGATGCCGACCGGGACCGTCACCCAGAAGATCGCCGGCCAGCCGAACGAGCCGAGCAGTAGTCCGCCGATGATGGGCCCGAGGCTGACGCCGACGGCTTGCGCGGCGGAGAAATAGCCCATCGCGCGCGGACGGCGTTCGTTGCCGGCGGCATGGACGAGGATGGCGATCGAATTGGCGCCGAGCAGCGCTGCGCCGACGCCCTGGATGACGCGGAAGGCGATGAGTTCGCCGAGCGACCCGGCCATGCCGCAAAACGCCGACGTGACGAGGAAGATCGCCATGCCGAGCAGATAGAGGCGCTTGCGGCCGAACATCTCGCAGAGGCGGCCGAAGGGCGGCAGCGCGGCGGCAAAGGCGACGACATAGGCAAGCGCCACCCAGCTGACCACCGTCTCGCGCGTGTCGAAACGGACCGCGAGGTCCGGCAGGGCGAGCTGGACGACGCTGGCGTCGAATTGGCCCATGAAGGAGCCGACGCAGGTGACGGCGACGACATACCATGGATAGTTCGGCCGCGCGGCGATCCGCCCACGCAGTGCCTCGATCGGATTCTGCCCGTTGGTCGCTCCGCGCGGCTGCGTCTCGGTCATGTCCGTCTTCCCCCGAAGGCGGCCTTTATCGCATGGCCACCGCGTTTGTGCACCGGTAAGGAGGCACGTGAGGCGCGCCTCTTTCCGCCCCGCCATCGCGGCGTATAAGGTCGGCCGGAAACGGGATCGATCGCGCGACAGCGATCATGAGGGAGGATCGAGGGAATGAAGACCCGCGCCGCCGTGGCCTGGGAGGCCAACAAGCCGCTCACCATCGAAACCATCGAGATCGAAGGCCCCAAGCCCGGCGAAGTGCTGGTCGAGATCATGGCGACGGGCGTCTGCCACACCGACGCCTACACGCTGTCCGGGCTCGATTCGGAGGGCAAGTTCCCGGCGATCCTCGGTCATGAGGGGGCGGGCATCGTCCGCGAGGTCGGCGCCGGCGTGACCTCGGTGAAGGTCGGCGACCATGTCATCCCGCTCTATACGCCCGAGTGCCGCAACTGCAAGACGTGCCTGTCGCGCCGGTCGAACCTCTGCACCTCGATCCGCTCGACGCAGGGGCAGGGCCTGATGCCGGACCAGACCTCGCGATTCTCCTGTGATGGCGAGACGGTGTTCCACTATATGGGCACCTCGACCTTCTCGAACTTCACGGTGCTGCCCGAGATCGCCGTCGCCAAGGTCCGCGAGGACGCGCCCTTCGACAAGATCTGCTATATCGGCTGCGGCGTGACCACCGGCATCGGCGCGGTGATCTACACCGCCAAGGTCTGGCCGGGCGCCAATGTCGTCGTGTTCGGTCTCGGCGGCATCGGCCTCAACGTGATCCAGGGCGCCCGCATGGTCGGCGCCGACAAGATCATCGGCGTCGATCTCAATCCGGCCAAGGCCGAGATGGCGAAGAAGTTCGGCATGACGCATTTCGTCAATCCGGACGAGGTCGGCCGCGACAAGGTCGTGCAGGCGATCGTCGATCTGACCGGCGGCGGCGCGGATTTCTCGTTCGAGTGCATCGGCAATGTCCACACGATGCGGCAGGCGCTCGAATGCTGTCATCGCGGCTGGGGCGAATCGATCATCATCGGCGTCGCGCCCTCGGGAACCGAGATCTCGACCCGTCCGTTCCAACTCGTCACCGGCCGCGTCTGGCGCGGCTCGGCCTTCGGCGGCGCGCGCGGCCGCACCGACGTGCCGAAGATCGTCGACTGGTACATGGACGGGAAGATCAACATCGACGACCTGATCACCCACACCATGCCGCTGGACGAGATCAATACCGCCTTCGACCTGATGCACGAGGGCAAGTCGATCCGCTCGGTGGTGCTCTTCTGACGGCGGCATGGCGCTGCCGCTCCGCGCGATCGCGATCGAGAACTACCGCTCGATCCGCAAGCTCTACCTTCCCGTCGAGCGGCTGACCGTCCTGGTCGGCCGCAACGGCGTCGGAAAGTCCAATCTCTACCGCGCGCTGGAACTGCTGCAGCGCGCGGCGGCGGGGACGATCACGCGGGCGCTGGTGGAGGAGGGCGGCATCGAATCCGCCTTCTGGGCCGGCAAGCGGCGCGACGGCGACCTTGCGCGGATCAGGCTCAAGGCGATCTTCGACGAACTCGACTATGCGATCGAGATCGGCACGCCGGCGCCGATCGACGAGGCTGCGCTGACCCCCGCCGAGCCGATGGCGAAGGCGGAGGAGCTGCGCTCGCTGCTCGGCCGCAAGCCGGTGACGCTGATGAAGCGGGGCGGGCCGTCCGCCTGGCTCCGCGACGACGACGGCGCCCGCCAGAGCTACAGCGAGGCCCTCATCCCGTCCGAGACGGCGCTCGCCTCCTTCCGCGATCAAGGGCGCTTCCTCGAGCTCGAACTCGTGCGCCGGGCGCTGACCGACTGGCGCTTCTATCACGACTTCCGGACCGATCGCGCCTCGGGCCTGCGGCGGCCGGCACTCGCCATCACCACGCCGACGCTCGCCTCGGACGGATCGGATCTCGCCGCGGCGCTCGCGACCGTGAAGATCATCCGCGGCGAGTCCCCGGCGATCGACGCAGCGATCGAGGACGCCTTTCCCGGTGCGCGGCTCTCCTTCGAATTCGGCCAGGGTCAGGTGGCGCTGGGGCTGCGCTTCGCCGACCTGCCGCGAACGCTCGCCGCGCATGAACTCTCGGACGGGACGCTCGCCTATCTCGCGCTCGTGGCGGCGCTGACGAGCTATCGTCTTCCCGGCTTCATCGCGCTCAACGAGCCGGAATCGAGCCTCCATCCGGAACTGATCCGGCCGCTGGCGCGGCTGATCGCCGAGGCCGCGGAGCGTACGCAGGTCTGGGTGGTGACGCATTCCGAGCCGCTCGCTGCCGCGCTGGCGGAGGAGGGCGGCGTCAGGCCACGGACGGTCGTCAAGGAGGAAGGCGCAACCTGGATCAGGGGCCTGCGCCTCGTCGGGACCTTCGACGACGAGGATTGAGCTTCAGATCGCGAAGGACGTGCCGCAGCCGCAGGAGGATGTCGCCAGCGGATTCCTGATCTGGAAGCTCTGTCCGATGAGGTCGTCGGCGAAATCGATCACCGAGCCTTCCATATAGGGGATCGAGACCTGGTCGATCAGCACCGTGGCGCCGCCGCGCTCGATGACGAGATCGTCGTCATTGCGCGTCTTGTCGAGGTCGAAGCCGTATTGGAAGCCGGAACAGCCGCCGCCCGAGACGCTGATGCGCAATGCCGTGCCCGCGCTCTCCTTCGAAAGGATGCGCGCGATGCGCTTCACAGCGCTGTCGGACAGGGTAATGCCGCTGGTATCGGTCATGGTTTCGGTCGTCATGGTCATGTTCCATTGCCGGCCTATCACCGGCTGGCGGTTCACGATAGTTAGGAACGCGTTTTTTCGTGTCAATCGCATCCGGACGCGGAGGATGGCGTGCAGGGCGAATTCGGCGGCCTGATCGGTTTCGGCTCGGCGGGACGGGCCGCCTATGCGGTCAATCCGGCGGCGAGCCGCGGGCGGCTGCACCGTGAGCCGGCCAGCCCGACGCGCACGCCGTTCCAGCGCGACCGCGACCGCATCATCCATTCGACCGCGTTCCGGCGCCTCAACAACAAGACGCAGGTCTTCCTCTATGACGAGGGCGACCATTACCGCACGCGCCTCACCCACACGATCGAGGTGGCGCAGATCGCGCGGGCGCTGGCGCGGGCGCTTCGGCTCGACGAGGACCTCGCCGAGGCGGTGGCGCTCTCGCATGATCTCGGCCACACGCCGTTCGGCCATGCCGGCGAGCGGGCGCTCGACCGCGCGATGGCGCCCTATGGCGGCTTCGACCACAACGCCCAGAGCCTCCGCGTCGTGACGCGGCTCGAGCGGCGCTATCCCGATTTCGACGGGCTCAACCTCTCCTGGGAGACGCTCGAGGGGCTGGTGAAGCATAACGGCCCGCTGATCGCGCCTGGCGGCGATCCGGCCTCGTTGCCGGCAGCGATCCGCGCCTACTCGGCCGAGCAGGACCTCGCGCTCTCGACTTTCGCCTCGGCCGAGGCGCAGGCGGCGGCGATCGCCGACGACATCGCCTATGACGCCCATGACATCGACGACGGGCTGCGCGCGGGCCTCCTCGATGTGCATGGGCTCGCCGAGGTGCCGTTCCTCGCGGGCATCATGGAGGAGATCGAGCGCCTCCATCCGGGCGTCAGCGGGCCACGGCTCGTCAACGAGATCGTCCGCCGCGTCATCACGCGCATGATCGAGGACGTGATCCAGCAGTCGCTCATGACGATCGCCGCCTGCGATCCGCGCTCGGCCGACGATGTCCGCCATCTCGGCCGACAGATGGTCGGTTTTTCGCCGTCGCTTTCCGAGGCCGACCACGCGGTGAAGGCCTATCTCAAGCGCCATGTCTATCGGCACGAGCGGGTCATGAGCGTGATGCGGGCCGCCGAGCGGGTCGTGGAACGGCTGTTCGATCGCTATTTCGCGGATCCTGCGGCCCTGCCGGCCGAGTGGCAGCCGCGGGCCGAGGATGCCGAGCCGGCACGGCGGGCGCGGCGGATCGCGGATTTCCTGGCCGGCATGACCGACCGCTATGCCTTGCGCGAACACAAGCGCCTGTTTGACGCTTGGCCCGATTTGGGATAGGCGCCACCATCCTTTTCGAGCGCCATCCGAAAGCGACCGCGATCATGAACATTTTCCGCGACTTCACCGCGCGCGTCACCTCGGCCGTCGAGGTCGTCCTTGCAGCCGGCGGCCATGCGGGCACGGATCTTTCGCGCATCGTGGTCGAGCCGCCGCGCGACGCGGCCCATGGCGATCTCGCCACGAACGCCGCGATGGTGCTCGCCAAGCCGCTCGGCATGAAGCCGCGCGACCTCGCCGAGGCCGTCGCCGGGCGGCTCCGCGATGACGAGGATGTCGCCGGCGCCGAAGTGGCCGGGCCAGGCTTCATCAACATCACGCTCGCGGCCGCCTATCGCGCGCGGGCGCTGAAGGCGCTGATCGAGGCGGGCGCTTCCTACGGCCGCTCTCCCATCGGCGCCGGGCGGCCGGTCAATGTCGAATATGTCTCGGCCAATCCCACAGGGCCGATGCATGTCGGGCACTGCCGCGGCGCGGTGGTTGGCGATGCGCTCGCCAATCTGCTCGGCGCGGCCGGCTTCGCCGTCACCAAGGAATATTACATCAACGACGCCGGTGGCCAGGTCGACGTGCTCGCGCGGTCGGCCTTCCTGCGCTACCGCGAGGCGCTCGGCGAGACGATCACGATCCCGGAAGGGCTCTATCCCGGCGACTATCTGAAGCCGGTCGGCGCAGCGCTCGCGGAGCGCTTCGGCGCATCGCTCCTGTCGCAGGACGAGGCCGAATGGCTGCCGGTGGTGCGCAAGACCGCGATCGACATGATGATGGCGATGATCCGCGACGATCTCGCGCTGCTCAACGTCCATCACGACGTGTTCTTCTCGGAGGCGTCGCTCGGCAGCCGGATTCCGTCGACGATCGAGGACCTTACCGCGCGCGGCTTCGTCTATCGCGGCACGCTGCCGCCGCCCAAGGGCCAGCTTCCCGAGGATTGGGAAGATCGCGAACAGCTTCTCTTCCGCGCCACCGATGTCGGCGACGACATCGACCGGCCGCTGATGAAGTCGGACGGCAGCTACACCTATTTCGCCGGCGACGTCGCCTATATGAAGGACAAGGTCGATCGCGGCTTCGAGCGGCTGATCTATGTGCTCGGCGCCGACCATGGCGGTTATGTGAAGCGTCTTCAGGCGCTTGGCCGCGCTCTTTCAGGCGGCGCCGTCAGCGTCGAGGTACTGCTCTGCCAACTCGTGAAGCTGTTCCGGGCCGGCGAACCGGTGCGCATGTCCAAACGTTCGGGCGACTTCGTGACGCTGCGCGACGTCGTGGAGGAAGTGGGGCGCGACGCCGTGCGCTTCATGATGCTCTACCGCAAGAGCGACGCGCCGCTCGATTTCGATTTCCAGAAGGTGACGGAGCAGTCGAAGGACAATCCCGTCTTCTACGTCCAGTACGGCCATGCTCGCGCCGCCTCGATCCTTCGCAACGCCGCGGCCGAGATGCCCGGCATCAACCTTTCGGCGGAAAGCCTTGCCGCCGCTGATCTTTCGCTGCTCGATGATAGCGGCGAGCAGGGGCTTCAGCGGCGGCTTGCCGAGTACCCGCGCATCATCGAGGGCGCGGCGGAAGCGCATGAGCCGCATCGCATCGCCTTCTATCTCTACGAGCTCGCGGCCGAGTTCCACCAGCAGTGGAACCGGGGCAAGGATATGCCGCAATTACGCTTTATTAACCCTGAGCAGCCAGCATCGACCTTGGCTCGGCTTGCCCTTGTTCACGCCATAAAGCTGGTGCTGTCATCCGGTCTCGATGTGCTCGGCGTGAGCGCGCCCGAGGAGATGCGCTGACCGCTGCATCTGCGGGCATGATGATAGGCCCGTCTTCCTGATGGACGGGCGGAGAATGGAGCGCGATGGCAGATCGCTTCGACAAGTCCCTGGCGCGCCGTCCCGCGGCAGACCCCCAGCCGCGCCGTGACGAGGCGACTCTTCCCGACGATGATCCGCTGGTCGAACTGGCCCGGATCGTGTCGGGCAATGAGAGTTTCGACCAGATTCTCGGCTCCCGCTATCGCACGCCGGCCGAACCGCCGCGCCCGGCGGCGCAGCCGCGCGCCCAGCAGCCGCGCGATTTCTCGTTCGATCTCGAGGCCGAGCTGCTCAATGACCTGCATTCCTCGTTCGATCCCTCGGCCCGTCAGGCCGAGCCGCCGGCGCGGCCGGCGGCGCCTGTGACGCCGCGCGCCGTCGAGCCGCCGCGTGCTCAGCCGCAGCCGCGGGCGCAGGATGATGGCGTGGCTCCGCCGATCCGCACGACGGCGCCGGTGGCGCCGCCGCGGGCCGTCGCGCCCGTCGCGGCGGACGAACCCTATGTCGCGGCGCCCGATTTCGGCCGCGGCCGCGTTCCGCCGGAGGTTTCGCGCCGTCCGGCCGCGCCCGTGCAGCCGCCCGTCGCGGCCGGACGGCACGATGCCGACGACGCCTTCGAGGAGGATTACCTCGAGGACGACGGGTACGAGCCTTATGACGACGATGACGCCGGCTATGTCGAGCAGGACGTCTACGAGGACGAGAAGCCGCGCCGCTCGCGCAAGCTGCTGATCACCGCGGGCGTCGTCGCGGCGGTCGTTGTCGTCGGCGGTATCGGCGCATACGCGCTGATGGGCCGGAGCAGCGGCGGGAGCAGCGGGACGCCGCAGATCATCGCCGCCGACGAAGGCCCGACCAAGGTCGAGCCCGAAGTGCAGCCGCAGGCGACCCAGCAGGACACGCAGCAGAACAAGCTGATCTACGACCGCGCCGATCCCAATCAGGGCTCGCCCGACCAGCTTGCGCCGGCCGATACGAACATCGCCACCGACACCGCGCAGTCGAACGAGAGCGAGGCGAGCCGCGAGATTTCGCGCATCATCCTTCCGGGTGGTCCCGGCGACCAGTCGACGGCCCCGGCCGTTCCGGGCGCCGAGGACGCGACGGACGATTCCGGTCCGCGCAAGGTGCGCACCGTGGTCGTGAAGCCGGACGGCACGATCGTTTCCAGCGAAGCAGCGCCGCGCGGAGCGACCGACACGGCCCCGGCCGCGACGGTCCCGGACAATGCGCCGCTGCCGCCGAGCGATGCGCCGCCCTCCATGGCTGCCAATGACATGGCGCCCGCCGGGTCGGACGACACGGCGCCCGCAGCCTCGGCACCCGTCGGCTCGGCGAAGGACAATTCGCAGCTTCAGCCGCCGTCCCCGCCGCAGCCGGCTGAAACCACGGTCGCCGCCGCGCCCACGGTGGCGCCGGAGCCTCCGCCGGCCGCCGCGACGGCGCCGCCGGTGACGGGGGGCTTCGTTGTCCAGGTCACCTCGCAGCGCAGCGAGCAGGCGGCGGTCGCCGCCTTCAAGAACCTGCAGAAGAAGTTCCCGAGCGTGCTCGGCGACCGGACGCCTGACATCGCCAGGGCCGATCTGGGCGCCAAGGGCGTTTACTTCCGCGCCCGCGTTGGCCCGATGGCGACGCGCGATGAGGCCGTGAGCTTCTGCGAACAGCTCCGCGCCGCGGGCGGCGACTGCATCGTGCAGAAGAACTGACCAGTCAGGCTTCCTGTGCGCCGGGAGGCGCACAGGGGGCAGCGGGGTTGCACTTGGCCGCCGAAGCGGCAAACGCTTCTTCTGGTCCGTCGGCGCGGCCGAATCAGAGCGCCGCCTGAACCCGGAGCGCGCAGCATGACCTCTCCCAAGTCGGCCAAGGCCTTTATCTCCGGCTGCGCCGGGACGGCGCTCACCGAGGACGAGACGGCTTTCTTCCGCGACGAGCGGCCCTGGGGGCTCATCCTCTTCAAGCGCAATATCGGTACGGCCGAACAGGTCTGCGATCTGGTCGCGAGCTTCCGCGAGGCGCTCGGCGATCCGGAGCGGCCGGTCCTGATCGACCAGGAGGGTGGCCGCGTTCAGCGCATCGGGCCGCCGAACTGGCCGAGCCGGCCGGCGGGACGCTATGCGGGCCGTCTCTACGCGGACGACGAGGCGGCGGGCCGGCGGATGGCCTGGCTGCAGGCGCGGCTGATCGCGGCCGATCTCGCCGATCTCGGCATCACGATCGACTGCCTGCCGGTGCTGGATCTCGCGACCACCGAGACGCATCAGGCGATCGGCGACCGCTCCTATGGCCATGACCCGGACATGGTGGCCGTGCTCGGCGCGGCGACGGCGGAAGGGCTCATGGCCGGCGGCGTGCTGCCCGTCATGAAGCACATGCCCGGACATGGCCGAGCCGTGGTCGACAGCCACTATCAGCTGCCGGCAGTCTCCGCCTCGCTCTCCACGCTGATGAAGACGGATTTCGCGCCGTTCCGCGCGCTTGCGGCGCTGCCGATGGGCATGACGGCGCATATCGTCTTCGAGGCGATCGATCCCGGCCGCCCGGCAACGGTCTCGGAGGCGGTAATCGGCGGCGTGATCCGCGAGAAGATCGGCTTCGACGGTCTCCTGATGAGCGACGATCTCTCGATGAAGGCGCTTGGCGGCGAGCCGGGTGACCGGGCGCGCGCCGTGATCGGCGCCGGCTGCGACATCGTCCTTCACTGCAACGGGCTTATGGACGAGATGCGCGGCGTTGCCGCCGCCGTTCCGGAGCTTTCCGGCCGCTCCGCCGAGCGTGCAGCCGCGGCGCTGGCATCTCGCGTTCCCGCGCATGTGCTCGACCGCGAGGGCGCCGAGGCCGAGTTCGCAATCCTTGCCGAGCGGGCCGGCTGGCCTCCTGCGACTGCCTGAAGCCATGGCCGAGCCGGCGCGCGACACGCGAGAGGCCGCCGAGGACTGGGAGCGCCCCGATTGGCGCCCGGCCGAGGAGAGTCCGCCGCTGACGGTCGATGTCGACGGCTTCGAGGGGCCGCTCGATCTCCTGCTGGCGCTCGCGCGCACGCAGAAGGTCGATCTCGCCAGGATCTCGATCCTCGCGCTCGCCGACCAGTATCTCGCCTATATCGAGGAGCTCAGGAAGCTCCGCCTTGAACTCGCGGCCGATTATCTCGTGATGGCCGCCTGGCTCGCTTACCTGAAGTCGAAGCTGCTGCTGCCCGAGCCGCAGGCCGGCGAAGGGCCGACCGGCGCCGAGATGGCCGAGGCGCTCGCCTTTCGCCTGCAGCGTCTCGAGGCGATGCGCGATGCTGCGGCGCGACTCATCAACCGCGATCGGCTCGGACGCGACGTGCATGCTCGCGGCGCTCCCGAGGCGGTCGAGATTTCCCGGCGAACCCGCTGGAACGCCACGCTTTACGACCTTCTGACCGCCTATGCCTCGCAGCGCCAGCGCCAGATGGTATCGATCGTCCACGTGCGGCGGCGCCAGGTGTGGTCGCTGGCCGAGGGGCGGGAACTGCTCGAACGGCTCATCGGCGACATCGCCGAATGGACGCCGATGGAGGTGTTCCTCTCGCCCTATCTTGCCAATGCCGAGACGCGGACGAGCGTGCGGGCGAGCGCCTTCGCGGCGGCGCTGGAACTCGTGCGCGAGAACAAGCTGACGTTGCGCCAGGAAGGGAGCTTCGCGCCGATCCTGCTCCGCGACGCCGGCCTCGGAGACAGCGATGGTTGAGCCGGCCTCGATCACCTCGCTTGCGCCGGAGGCGCGGCGGATGGCGCTCCGGATGGCGGAGGCGATCCTCTTCGCGAGCGCCGAGCCGCTGTCGGCGGCGGAGATCGGCGAGCGGCTGCCCGACGGCAGCGACGTGAAGGCGCTCCTGCGCGAATTGCAGCTCGCCTATTCCGGCCGCGGCGTCAATCTCGTCGAAGTGGCCGGAAAATGGATGTTCCGCACCGCCGGCGACCTCGCTTTCCTGCTGCAGACCGAGGCTGAGGAGCCGAAGAAGCTGTCGCGCGCGGCGCTGGAGACGATGGCGATCATCGCCTATCACCAGCCGGTCACCCGCGCTGAGATCGAGGAGATCCGCAGCGTCACGACCTCGAAGGGAACGCTCGACGTGCTGCTCGAGACCGGCTGGGTGCGCATGCGCGGCCGCCGCCGCGTCCCCGGCCGGCCGATCACCTATGGCACGACAGAAGCTTTCCTCGTCCATTTCGGCCTCGAGGCGGTCGGCGACTTGCCGGGCCTCGAGGAGCTGCGCGGCGCCGGCCTGCTCGATGGCCGCATCCCGCCCGGCTTCACGGTTCCGGAACCGCGCGATGCGGCGGCGCTGACGGAGGACGAGGAACCGCTCGATCCGACCGACCTCCTGCCATCGGGGCTCGCCGAGGACGGCTGAACCGCCGGTCCCTCCGCAAAACCATCGACCGGCGAAGCGCTTCGGGCTAAACGGCTGCCATGAACACGACAATCGGCACGACAACGGGCACGACGACGCAGACGCTCGAGCGAACCGCCTGGGGCCGTCGCGGCACGGCCGGCGTCGCCATCGCCTCGCGCCTCGGCTTCGAGGGCCTGACCCATCACTATGGCGGCGAGGCCTCGCTGCGTGGCATCGACCTCGTTGTGGAGCCGGGCGAGGTGGTGAGCCTGCTGGGCCGGTCGGGCTGCGGCAAGACGACCCTTCTGCGCGTCACCGCCGGGCTGGAGACGCCGAGCGGCGGGCGGCTCACCGTCAATGGCCGCGAGATCGCCGGCCCGAAGGTGCAGATGCCGCCGGAGAAGCGCGGCATCGGCCTCATGTTCCAGGACTATGCGCTCTTTCCGCATATGACGATCCTGAAGAACGTCATTTACGGCCTCGCGGCGCTGCCCCGCGCCGAGGCTGAACGCCAGGGCCATCTGGCGCTGGCGCGAGTCGGGCTCGACGGGTTCGCCGCCTCCTATCCCCATGAACTTTCGGGCGGCGAGCAGCAGCGCGTGGCGCTCGCCCGCGCCATCGCGCCGCGGCCAGGCGTCCTCCTCATGGACGAGCCGTTTTCCGGCCTCGACAAGCGGCTGCGCGACCATGTGCGCGACGAGACGCTGGCCATCATCCGCGAGACGCGGGCGACGTGCATCGTCGTCACGCATGATCCGGAAGAGGCGATGCGGATGAGCGACCGCATCGCGCTGATGCGCGCCGGGCGCCTGCTGCAGGTCGGCACCGCGCGCGATCTCTACGAACGTCCCGTCGATCTCTATGCGGCGCGATTCTTCTCTGAAATGAATGAGTTCGAAGGCGTCGTGCGCGATGGCCGGGTCGAGACGCCGGCCGGAACGGTCGCGGCGCCGGGCCGTGCCGACGGCGCCGAGGTGACGGTCGGCATCCGCCCGCAAGGCGTAAGCCCGGGCACGGAGGGGGTTCCCGGACGCGTCGTCGGGCACCGCTTCCTCGGCGAGGTCGATCTTTATGACGTCGCCGTGGGCGGCAGCGAGACGCCGGTCAAGGTCCGCAGCCGCGGGCCGCTCCCCTACAAGCCGGGCGACACGGTTTTCCTGTCGCTCGAGGAGCGAGACGTGCTCGTGTTTGATAAGGCCTCACAATAGCCCTACATGCGGGTTAGCGTTCGGGTCATGTTGCGGCGGAGAAACGTGTCTGCGATAGTCCGGACCGGCCGCGCCGCAGAAGGCGCATCGGAGAGGTTACATGGGTTCGTTTAGCATCTGGCACTGGCTGATCGTGCTGGTGATCGTGCTGCTGCTGTTCGGCAAGGGCAAGATTTCCGACGTCATGGGCGATGTCGCCAAGGGCGTGAAGAGCTTCAAGAAGGGTCTCTCCGACGAGGACGAGACGGCTTCGCGTCCGGCGAGCAGCATCGATCACAAGTCGGCCGACGTGGTTACGCCGACGACCGACGAGAAGACGCGCACCAGCTAACCTCTCACGAGGTCGCATTCATGCGGGAGCCGCCGCGTCGGTGACGGGGCGCCTTCCGCCATGTCGGCAGGCTTGCAATCGATGTTCGATATTGGCTGGAGCGAGATCCTCGTCATCGCCGTCGTGGCGATCGTGGTCGTCGGTCCCAAGGATCTCCCCCCGATGCTGCGCGCAGCGGGGCGGATGATGGCGAAGGTGCGTCGCACCGCCGGCGAGTTCCAGTCGCAGTTCAACGAGGCCTTGCGCGAGGCCGAACTGGACGGGGTCAAGGACTCGATCAACGAGCTCCGCGGCCTCAACCCGATCAACGAGATCAAGAAGAGCCTCGATCCGGTCACGGCGGCGCTTGCCAAGCCGGAGCCTGCGGCGCGTCCGGCGCCAGAGCCGGTGCCGCCGCCCGCCGCCCAGCTCGCACAGCCGATGTCGGACGATGATCTGATGCCGGCGGCAGATCCGATGCCCGTCGACCGCGCACCGCTTGGTGCTGCGCCGACGACGGCCGAAGCTCCCGCAAGCACGCCGCAGCCTGGCGCCGACAAGCCGGTCGAGGCGCCGAAGCCGGCGCGCAAGCGTGCTTCGTCGAAGCCGGTCGCAGACACCGTCGACGCGGCGGCGGCAGCCCCGAAGCCGCGGGCGAGCCGGGCGAAGAAACCCGCAGCCGATGCGGTGGAAGCGGCAGCCGACGCTGCGGGCGTGGCCGAGCCGAAGCCGCGCAAGACCGCCGCGCCGCGAGCCCGCAAGACCGACGCCGAAGTGGGGGGCGCAGCCGCCGTCTCGGCGCCGGCGATTGCCGCGCCGGATCCGTCCGCGCCCGAATTGCCGCTCACGACGGCCGCCCTGGCGGCTCCGGTGCCGGCGCCGGCCCTTCCGAAGCCGGCCGATCCGGCTGGCCTGATCTCCAGCGAGCCCGCCGCGGCCGAGCCGGCCCCTGCCGCCGTTCCGCCGGCCGAAGAGCGTAGCCGATGACCGAGAAGACGACGCCGGAAGACGAGATCGAAGCGAGCCGCATGCCGCTGATCGATCACCTGATCGAACTCAGGCAGCGGCTGATATGGGCGATCGGCGCGATCCTCGTCGCCTTCCTGGTCTGCTTCTATTTTGCCGGCACGATCTACAACATCCTGGTCATTCCCTATGAGTGGGCGGTGGGTCCGGCCCAGGACGTCAAGCTCATCTACACCGCGCCGCAGGAATACTTCCTGACGCAGATGAAGCTGGCGCTCTTCGGCGCCGTGTTCATCGCCTTTCCCGTCATCGCGATCCAGGTCTACAAGTTCGCGGCGCCCGGGCTCTACAAGCACGAGCGGCACGCCTTCATTCCCTATCTGATCGCGACCCCCGTTCTGTTCTGCATCGGCGCGGCGCTGGTCTATTTCCTGATCCTGCCGCTGGCGCTGCACTTCTTCCTGTCGTTCCAGCAGACGGGCGGCGACGGCAAGGCCTCGATCGAGGCGCTGTTCAAGGTCAACGAATATCTCGGCCTGATCATGACGCTGATCTTGGCCTTCGGGACGGTGTTCCAGCTGCCGGTCGTCCTGACGCTGCTCGGGCGGGCAGGGATCATCACCAGCGACATGCTGAAGACGAAACGCCGCTACGCGATCGTCATCGCCTTCGTCATCGCGGCCGTGCTGACGCCGCCGGACATGATCAGCCAGATCTCGCTCGCCGTCCCGGCGATCCTGCTCTACGAGATCTCGATCGTCTCGGTGCGCATGGTCGAGAAGAAGCGCCGCGAAGCCGCCGCCGAGGAAGCAGCCAAGGAAGCGGCAGAGGGCTGACGCCTGCCTCTGCCGACGCCGCCGACGCTTGGCAGGTGGGCCGCTGGCCACCAAACGACGCGAGGAAGAGCCATGACATCCGATCGGCCCCGCCGACCCAAGGATCCGTTCGCCGCGGCGGAGGCCATGTTCGCGAAGAAACGGCAGCCGGACATCAAGCCGGCGGCGCTTCCCGCGGCAAAGGAACTCGTTTCGATCAGGATCGACAGCGACGTGGTCGAGCACTTCCAGGCGAACGGCCCCGGCTGGCAGGAGCGCATGAACGAGGCGCTCCGCGCCGCCGCCATCGCGGACGGCATGGCACCCTCGGGGGAGGCGTAGCCGTCCGTACCGAGCGCGGCCTGCCTTGAACTGGCGGGCTTTGCGGGGTACTCGGGCAGGTCATGGGTAAAGCGCTGATTCCGCCAGGCGGCGGCGACATCGAGGGCATCAATCTGCGCGAGGCACTCGAGCAGCGCTACCTCGCCTATGCGCTCTCGACGATCATGCACCGTGCGCTGCCGGATGCGCGCGACGGTCTGAAGCCGGTGCATCGGCGGATCCTCTATGCGATGCGGCAGCTGCGGCTCGATCCCGATGCCGGCTTCAAGAAGTCGGCCCGCGTCGTCGGCGACGTCATCGGCAAGTATCATCCGCATGGCGACCAGTCGGTCTACGACGCGCTGGTCCGCCTCGCGCAGGATTTCGCCGTCCGTTTCCCGCTGGTCGATGGCCAGGGCAATTTCGGCAATGTCGACGGCGATAGCGCCGCGGCGATGCGCTACACCGAAACGCGGATGACCGAGGTCGCGGCGCTTCTCCTGGAGGGCATCGACGAGAACGCCGTCGATTTCCGCGAGACCTATGACGGCGAGGATCGCGAGCCGATCGTCCTGCCGGGCAATTTCCCGAATCTGCTCGCCAATGGCTCCTCCGGCATCGCGGTCGGCATGGCAACGTCGATCCCGCCGCATAATGTGGCGGAGCTTTGCGATGCCGCGCTGATGCTGATCGAGACGCCCGATGCCGGCATCGAGGAGCTTCTCCAGCATGTGAAGGGGCCGGATTTCCCGACCGGCGGCATCATCGTCGACGGTCCGGCCTCGATCGCCGACGCCTATCGGACGGGCCGCGGCGGCTTCCGTGTGCGCGCGCGCTGGCATGTCGAAGACCAGGGCCGCGGCACCTATCTCATCGTCGTGACCGAGATTCCCTACCAGGTGCAGAAGTCGCGCCTGATCGAGAAGCTGGCGGAGCTCGTTCAGAACAAGCGCGTGCCGCTGCTCGTCGATGTGCGCGACGAATCGGCCGAGGACATCCGCGTCGTGCTCGAGCCGCGCGCCCGCACGGTCGACGCCGCGCTGCTGATGGAATCGCTGTTCAAGCTCAGCGATCTCGAGAGCCGCATCCCGCTCAACATGAATGTCCTCTCGAAGGGCATCGTGCCGAAGGTGATGAGCCTTTCGGAGGTGTTGCGCGAGTGGCTGGATCACCGCCGCGAGGTGCTGCTTCGCCGTTCGGCCTTCCGGGCCGACCAGATCCGCAAGCGCCTCGAAGTGCTCGGCGGCTACATCATCGCCTTCCTCAATCTCGACGAGGTGATCCGGATCATCCGCGAGGAGGACGAGCCCAAGGCCGAGCTGATGCGGACCTTCGAGCTCACAGACGTGCAGGCCGAGGCGATCCTCAACATGCGCCTGCGCTCGCTCCGCAAGCTCGAGGAGATGGAGCTTCGCCGCGAGCATGCCGGACTGAGCAAGGAGCTTGCGGATATCGAGGCGCTGATGGCGTCCGAGCGCAAGCAGTGGAAGACGATCGCCTGGCAGATCGGCGAGATCCGCAAGACCTTCGGACCCGAGACCCCGCTCGGCAAGCGGCGCACGACCTTCGCCGACGCGCCGGCGCATGACGTCGAGGACATCCAGCAGGCGATGATCGAGCGCGAGCCGATCACGGTCGTCGTGTCGGAGAAGGGCTGGATCCGCGCGCTCAAGGGCCACGTCGCCGATCTTGCGACGCTGACCTTCAAGACCGACGACGGGTTGCGCTTCGCGCTGCATGCCGAGACGACGGACAAGGTTCTCGTCTTCTCGACGGGCGGGCGGTTCTACACGCTCGGCGCCGACAAGCTGCCTGGCGGGCGTGGCCATGGCGAGCCGATCCGCCTGATGGTCGACATGGACAACGAGCAGGACATCGTCTCGGTCTTCGTCCACAAGCCGGATCGCAAGCTCCTCGTCGCGTCGACGGAAGGCTATGGCTTTGTCGTCGCCGAGACCGACGTCATTGCCAACACGCGCAAGGGCAAGCAGGTGCTGAATGTCGAAGGCACGGTCGAGGCGGGGTTCTGCGTCGATGCCGGCGGCGACATGGTCGCGATCATCGGCCGCAACCGTAAGTTCCTTGCCTTCCCGATGGAGCAGATCCCGGAAATGGGCCGCGGCAAGGGCGTGCGGCTGCAGCGCTACCGCGACGGCGGCCCGTCGGACATCCGCAGCTTCTCGCGCGAGAAGGGCCTGACCTGGCAGGATTCCTCGGGCCGCTCCTATACGCGCAGCATGGAGGAGCTCAAGGATTTCGTCGCCGATCGCGGCCAGGCCGGCCGTCTGCCGCCCGACCGCTTCCCGAAGACCAACACCTTCGGAACGCCGGCTCTCTGAATGGGTGCGGACTCAGGCGACAGGTCGCTGCCGCAGCGATCCAGCGATAACGAGGGGATCGGCAGCCTGCTGCGCCGGGCACTCTCGGAAGGCGGCATCAGGCTCGGCCTCCGCCGTCCGCCGCGTTTCGCGCTCTACCGCATCCTCGGCAACGACCTGCCGCCGCGCCACAGCGCCGGGCAGACGCTGACCAATGTCCGTTTCATCCTCGATCACGAGGCGGACTTTCCCGATTGCACCAAGCATTGGGTGCTGAACCGGATCACCGATCCCGCAGTGGAGGCGGATCTGGTCGCGCTCCTCACCGAGCGCGGACAGGATTTCTTCCGCATCCCCTTCGAGCCGGCCGCCTATGCCGCTTGCGGCTGGGACGTCGAGGCGCTTTCGGACGAGGATTTCCTCGCAGCGCTCGGCGAGGACGAGGGCGATCACAACTGGCGCATCGCCTATCGCCTGCGGCTCGCCAAGAACCTCTACGCCATGAACAACAACGGCGCCCGCAACGCCGCCTTCGATCATGGCCGGGCGATCGCCGATGTCGTGCTGCCCTTCGACGGCAACATCTTCCTCACCGAGGAGACGTTCGCCGAGCTGGCGCAGGCGGTTCGACACGATCCGCGGCTGCGCTATCTGATCGTGCCCATGGCCCGCATCGGCGACCAGCCCGAGCAGCTCCTCACGGAGGGAATACCGCGCGAGGCGACCGAGGAGCCGCAGATCGCGCTGCACCGGCTGGCGCTCGGCCGCTTCGATGATCGCCTCGGCTATGGCCTCAGACCGAAAGTCGACCTCCTGACACGACTGAAGGTCGATCATCCGACCGTGATGGGGCCGCTGGACCGCTGGGACCTCACGGCGCTGCCCACCCCGGAAGATCATGCCCGACACCGGATCGTCAGCCGCGTCGCCCGGCTCCCTTCAGGGAATGCGGGCCTGGAAGTCGGCGAGGCGTCGCGTGTCGACCGCTGGCGGGCGCGCAATGCCGGCATCATCGACAAGCTCGACAGCCTCGACCGGGCGCTGACCGCGGACCGGTACGATGGCGGTGCGGTGATCTTCGACATGGCCGCCGTCGAAAGGCTTGCCGACGCTGCGCCGGGAACCCCGGCCGGCGCGCTCAGGGCACAGGTTCTCGCCTTGGCGGGGGAGGCACTGCTCCGCGGAACCATGTCCGTCATGGACAAGACCAACGTGGCCGCGAGCGGCGATCCGCACGACTATCACTCCCGGGCACCCTATTACTGGCCCGACCCCGACCGGCGTGGCGGCTTTCCCTATCTCCGCCGCGATGGCGAGCGCGTCGCGGAGGCGCGGCTGGGGCATCCCGCTGCCGAGGCCTTCGATCGCGACCGCCTGCGTCACATGTTTGCCGGCGTTGTGAGCGGTGCGCTCGCCGGCGTGACGACGGGTCTCCCGCTCTATTCGGAGTTCGCCGCCGCCTTCGTCAGGCGCTGGTTTCTCGATCCGGTCACGGCGATGAACCCGCATTTCGCCTATGCGCAGGTACGGCCGGGCCATGACGACGAGCGCGGGCAGGGGAGCGGCCTCATCGAGTGGCGCCGCGTCGGCGCGCTGCTGGACGCCGTCGGCCTGCTGGAGCGATCGGGCGCTCTTGCGGCCGGCGAGGTCGAAGCGCTGCGGAGCTGGTTCAGGGCCTTCGCCGAATGGATGCGGTCCAGTCCCCAAGGGACGGCGGCACGTCGTTCACGCAACAATATCGGCACCTATTACGACACCGAGATGCTGGCCATGTCGCTGTTCACCGGCGACCTGGACGAAGCCGGCCGCTGCTTCCGCCGCCTTTCGGTTCGCGCGCAGGAGCAGTTCGCCGCCGACGGCCGTCAGTCTCAGGAAGAGGCGCGGACGCTTCCGGTCCACTACGCGGTCTTCAACCTCCTGGACTGGTCGGAGGCGGGAACCGTCGCCCGGCGGCTTGGGCTCGAGGCGCAGCTCGCGTGTCGCGAACGGAGACGGGCGGCTGTCGACATCGCACTCTCGGCGACTCGGTTGGCGGACGCGGCCATCGATCCGGGACTTGCACGGATCCTGTCGGTCCTGCGCCAGATCGATCGCGGAGAACCGATCGCGCATCCGGCCGACATCCTCGTCAGTTCGGAGGACTGCACCCATTTCTGGGCGCTGACCGACGCGCGGATTCTGATCGCGGCGGAGCGCCGCTAGCCTCAGGCGGGCGGCGCGGCTTCCCAGCCCTGGGCGCCGAGATGCTCCTGCGGCTGGTAGCGAGCCTTGTAGGCCATCTTGCGCGAGCCGGAGACCCAATAGCCGAGATAGACATAGGGCAGGCCCATCTTGCGGGCGCGCGCGATGTGGTCGAGGATCATGAAGCTGCCGAGCGAGCGCTCGGCATAGCTCGGCTCGTAGAACGAGTAGACCATCGATAGGCCGTCCGAGAGGATATCGGTCAACGCCGTGCCGATCAGAGCACCGTCGCCGCGGCCGGTGAGCGCGCTGTCCGGCCCCCGAAACCGGTATTCGACCAGCATGGTCTCGACATGGGTATCCTCGACCATCATCGCATAGTCGAGCATTGTCATGTCGGCCATGCCGCCCTCGGAATGGCGGGCGTCGAGATAGTCGCGGAAGAGAGAATATTGCTCGGAGGTCGGCGCCGCCTCGACGCGGCTGCCGATCATGTCGCGATTGCGCTCGATCACGCGGCGGAATCCGCGGCCCGGGACGAAGCGATCGACGGGAACGCGGACAGAGACGCAGGCCTTGCAGCTCTCGCAGGCGGGGCGATAGGCGATGTTCTGGCTCCGCCGGAAGCCGCCCTGGGTCAGGATCTCGTTCAGCGCCGAGGCGCGGGCGCCGACGAGATGGGTGAAGACCTTCCGCTCCATCTGTCCGGGCAGATAGGGGCAGGGCGAGGGCGCCGTCAGGAAGAACTGGGGCGTGTCTGTCTGGTGATGCGTCATCAACCGCCATGCCGGGCAAAGGGCCCATCGCGCCGACGATAATACGCCGGCACGATCTCCCGGAAGAGCAAATCAGAAGGTCAGCGGCCGCTTGCCTCGAGCGGCGCCCGGTTCATGACCACGGCGCCGATCAGCATGTCGTGCAGCAGCCGCTTCCTGTTGGAGAAAAGGGCTATCAGCAGAATGAACGGGGTCAGCAGCGAGATCGACGCCCAGTAGAGGATGACATGGATGCCGGCGAGGATCGGCCCGATCCGGCTGCCGTCGCTGGCGCGGATCGTGAGCCCCATGAGGCGCATGCCGGGCGTCGCCGCTTTCGGCCCGCCCAGCGTCAGCGCCACGTAGAGCACGCCGACAATGGCGAAGATCGGCAGCGCGAACAGGAACCAGCCGACGCCGAAGGTGACGATGCCGAGCATGACGACGACGAGAGCGGCGACCACGTCGAAAAGGCCGATCAGCACCACGTCGACGATGAAGGCGAGCATCCGCCGCCCGAGCACGCCCGCATAGAGTTCGGGCTCCCGCGCCGGATCATAGAGTTCGCCGGCCACATAGAAGCCCGGCTCAGAGACCGCCATCGTCCATCACTCCTGTCTGCTACCACAGCTTGCGCCGGATCATCGCCCGATGCTAGATCGCCGGATGGTCTGGGGCCACCCGAAGATCAACGTCGCGGCCGTTCACCACACATGCCGAAATGCGCCCCGGCCGCACCGACGGGACGCTTCGGCAAGCCACGAATGAAGCTCTCGCATGGTCTCCGTCACCCCAGTTTCACCGCGCCTCTCGATCGTCGCGCCGGCCTATAACGAGGAAGGCTGCCTCGAGGCCTTTCATCAGCGAGCCTCGGAGGCCGCCCGCGCTGTCGCCGGCGAAAGCTTCGAAATCGTCATCATCGACGACGGATCCCGCGACCGCACCTTCGCGATCGCGCGTGACCTCGCCGACCGCGATCCCCATGTGGTGGCGGTGAAGCTGTCGCGCAACTTCGGCCATCAGCTGGCCCTGTGCGCCGGCCTCACGATCTGCCGCGGCGACTACATCCTCGTCATCGACGCCGATCTTCAGGACCCGCCGGAACTCGCCGCCGAGATGTTCCGCGTGATGGAAGCCGAGCGCGCCGACGTCGTCTATGGCCAGCGCCGCACCCGCGCGGGCGAGACGGCCTTCAAGCTTGGCAGCGCCAAGCTGTTCTACCGCGTGCTGCGTCGGCTCGCCGATGTCGATATCCCGGCCGATACCGGCGATTTCCGCCTCATGACGCGCCGCGTCTGCGACATCCTCAACGCCATGCCGGAGCGCTACCGCTTCACGCGCGGCCTCGTCTCCTGGGTCGGGTTCCGCCAGGTCCCCGTCGCCTATGACCGCGCGGCGCGCCATTCCGGGACGACGGGCTATCCGCTCAGGAAGATGGTCCGCTTCGCGGTCGACGCGGTGACGAGCTTCTCGATCCTGCCGCTGCGCATCGCAAGCTTCACCGGCATCGCGACGGCGCTGGTCTCGTTCCTGGCCATCCTGTGGTCCCTCGTCGCCTGGCTGCTCGGCCACACCGTCGCCGGCTGGGCGAGCCTCCTCTCGGCGATCTTCCTCGTCGGCGGCATCCAGCTCTTCGTGCTCGGAATCATCGGCGAATATCTGGGCCGCCTCTATCTCGAGACCAAGCAGCGCCCGCTCTTCATCATCGACGAGGTCCGGCGGGCCGGCGCGCCGGCCGAAGCCGAGGCGTGAGCGCGGAGAGCATGACGACCGTGAATTCTCCAGGCGAACGCGCGGCCATGTCGGGGCGCATCGGGCGCATCGCTTCGGCGGTGCCCTATATCGGGATCTTCCTTGTCACCTTCCTCGCCAACATCGCCTTCAGCTTCCGCGAAGGCCGGCTCGCGACCGTTCCCTATTACGACGACGTTTCCTATCTGACCGACGCCTTCGACCGACTGACCTTCGCGGCCTCGGACGGACTCTGGTCGCTCGCAAGTTCCTTCTGGACGAATCCGCCACACTCTCCCACCACAACGCTGACGGGCATGCTGGGTTTCTGGCTGTTCGGCCCCGAGCCGGTCGCCGTCTACATCGCCAACGCCTGGTGCCTCGCCCTCTACATCGCCGTTGCAGCCTATGTCAGCCGGCCGCTCAGAGCGGCCATGCCTCGCATCCTCTTCGTCGCCATTCTCGCTTTCGTGCCCGTCTCCCATGTCATGGTGACGGAGTTCCGGCCGGACATGGTCGCCGGGCTGGTCTTCGCGGTGGCGCTGATGGCAACCTGCGCGACCGACTTCCGGACCATCGACCTCAAGGGCAAGCTGATCCTGGTCGCCATCGCCATCGCGGCGACGGTCGCCAAGCCGAGCGGCATTATCGTCGCGATCCCCGGCATCGGCATCGCCTTCGTCCTCACGGTCGTCGCGCAAGCCCTCTCAAACTCCGATGACCGGCCGCGGCTCTTTCGCAGCGCGCTCTCCTGCCTCGCACTCTACGCGCTCGCGCTCGTGCCCTTCGCGATCCTGTTCGGCGCTCACACGGTCGGCTACATCGAGCAGGTTCTGTTCTCGAATGCCGATATCTGGACGACGCCCGGCGATCGATGGTTCCATTGGACCTATCATTCGATCGGGGAGGGCGCGACCAAGGCACTCGGTCCGTTCGCGCCGGCTGCGTTCCTCCTCGTTGCGATCGATCTCGTTCTCTTCGCGCGGATCCGGTCCTATCGCCAGCCGAAGGTCCTGCCGCTCTATGCCACCCTCGCGATCCTCTATTGCGCGATGTCGATCTCGAACGAGAAGACGATCTTCCAGGGGAGCTATTTCTACCTGCCCCTGCTGTTCGCCGCGGCTGACGCATTCGTCCGCATGGCGGTGGCGAGCCGCGAGCGCTGGCCCACGGCCGGGCCGTTCGTGGCCCGGGGCGTCCTCGGTGTCGGCCTCGCACTGTGCGTCGTCTTCCTTCCCCTGGTCGGGGCGTATTCGCCCCGCTATCGCGACCAGAACGAGGCCAATGTCCTGATGCCGAAGGTGGCCGATGCCCTTTTTGCGCTGAACAGGAATGAATGGCAGACGAGCGAGGCCTGTCGCGACCGCACGATGTCGGTTCTCGTCACCAGCCTCGACCCGTTCCCGGCGGTTGCGATCCGCTATGCCGTCGCCCGTGGCGGACTGAAGATGGCGGCGGGCGATACCTATTTCCCGCGCAGCCTGCCGGAAGCGCTGAAGGCGGTCGATGAGGCGGATGTCGTCCTCACCATCGATCCCGTGGAGACGCCGCGGGCCAACGCCTTCATCCGCATCTCGACCATGGTGCCGGAGATCTTCCAGCACCTCAGCGAGAAGCCGGGGACGCGGAAGGTGCAACTCGGCACCTATTACGGCTCTCCCTACTGGCTCTTCATCAATCGGAACTGCTCCGCCTAAGCTCGCGACCGTGACGGCTGGTCTGGCGGCCGTCGAAATGTCATCGTGGCTCGAAGCGGCGAGCCTTTGCCTGGGCCGCAGACTGCCGTCGCGAAAGACGAAGAAAAAGAAGAAGAACAAGCGTCCAGCGCAATGCCAGAAATCTCAAAACCTGCCGGGGCGACGCGGGCGATATCGAGCAACTGGCTGAGCGGTCTCTCCTTCAGCGGAATCTTCCTCGTCACCGCCGCCGCCAACCTCGCCTACAGCCTTCGTGAAGGCAGGCTGGCCGGCGTCCCGGTTTATGACGATGTACGCTATCTCAGCGACGCTCTGGACCGGGTCATGTTCGCCCCCGGCAGCGGGCTGTGGTCGGTCCTTGCGACGTTCTGGTCCAATCCGCCGCACGCCCCGCTGACCACGCTGACGGCGGCTGCCGGCTTCTGGGCCCTCGGACCGCATGCGGTCGCGGCCTATCTCGCCAATCTGTGGGTCTTCGCGCTCTATATCGCGGTCTGCGGCCGGCTGAGCCGTCCCGTGGGCGGCCTCCTCGCCCGAAGTCTCTTTGTCGGCGTGATGGCCTATGTGCCGGCTGCCCACGCGATGATCGCCGAATTCCGGCCGGACCTCGCGGCCGGGCTTCTCTTCGCCGTCGCGCTCCGGCTCCTGGCGCGGACCAACTTCCGCGACGCCTCGCTCAAGGAGATGGGGGCGCTGGCTATCGTCGCCGTGGCGGCCACGGTGATGAAGCTGAGCGGAGTGGTGCTCGTCATTCCCGCCCTCGGCATCGGTCTCGTCATCCAGGTCGCGGCCCAGTATCGGGCGAGCGACCGCGACCGGGGGCTGCTCCTCCGCCATGCGCTGGGCACGATGGCGTTCTATCTGCTCCTGCTGGCGCCGTTCGCCATCGTCTTCGGACCGGCCACGGTGCGCTACATCGCCGGAACGCTCTTCACGGATGCGGACATCTGGGCGACGCCGGGCGGATGGTGGTTTCACCTTACCTACCATCTCGTCGGCCCCGGTGCTCGGCAGGCGCTCGGCGCCTTCCTCTTCCCTGTGATCGGACTGGTCGCAGTCGATCTCCTGCTCTGTCTGAAGTCGCGCAATTGGCGGCGGCAATCCCCGCTGCCGTTCTACGCGACGCTGCTCGTCATCTATCTGGCAATGGCGGTCTCCGGCGAGAAGACGACCTACCAGGGCAGCTACTTCTACTTTCCGATCCTCCTTGCAGCCGCGTCGGCACTGGTTCGCCTCTGCGTGGCAGCCCGTACTCAGTGGCCGACAGCGGCGCCGCGCATCGTGCAGGCGGCGGGCACCGGCGCGCTTGCCGCCTGCATCGTGTTCCTTCCGCTCGGCAGCAGCTATTTCGGCCGACCCGCCGATCGGCCCGAGGCTGATCGCCTGATCGGTGGCGTCACCAACGCCGCCTTCGACGTTGCCAAGCAAGATTGGCAGGGCGGCAAAGCCTGTCAGGACCGCGTCCCGACTATCATGACGCTGGACTACGACCCTCTGGCCGCCGATGCGCTGCAGATGGCGCTTGCTGCCGGTGGGCTGAGGGTGGAGGCCGTCAGCGTCTACTTCCCGCGCTCCCTTGCCGAAGCGCTGCGCTGGGTGGACGAGGTCGATCTCGTAGCGATGGCAGATCCCGCGAGCGGCCACGAGAACCCGTGGCTGCTGATCGGCAACTACGCCCCGCAGATCTTCCGCTTCCTTGCGGCCAAGCCCGGCATGCGCAAGATCGCGGTCGGCACCTATGAGAACCGGCCTTACTGGCTGTTCGCAAACACCGACTGCAGCGCCGGCGGTCCGAAATGAGGACGGCGGATGCCGGAAAGCGGTGGATCGGTGGCCCCGCCTGTGCATGCTCCAAAGTGCAGCGGCGCAGCGGCGTCATCGTGAAGCCCGACGAGGCTGGTCGACCATGATCGAAAACCCTGCTCCCGGAAATCGCCTGCTGTGGCTGGCCCTCGCCGGGATGTTCCTGCTCATCGTGCTGGCCAATATCTCCCTCAGCCTTCTGCACGGCCATCTGGCGATGGTGCCGATCTATGACGACGTCAACTACATGGCCGATGCGCTGGTCCGCCTGCGCTTCAGCCCTGGCTCCGGCATCCAGGCCATCCTCGCCTCCTTCATCGCCGACCCTCCGCATGCTCCGGTCACAACGCTGACCGGTCTTGTCGGCTTCTGGCTGCTCGGACCCGAGCCCATCGCCGCCTATATCGCCAATAGCTGGGTCGTTCTCGTCTTCCTGCTCTTCCTTGCCTGGCTGAGCCGGCCGATGGGGCCGTCGCTCGACCGCGCCTTGTTCATCGGGACGTTTCTGTTCGTTCCGGCGGTGCAGGCGATGGTGATGGAGTTCCGCCCCGATCTGCCGGGCGGACTGCTGCTCGGCATCGCCGCCTATCTGCTCTGCGTCGCGGATCTGCCTTCCTGCTCGCATCGCCGACGGCTCGGCCTTGCCGCGATCTGTGCGGTCGCGACGGTCACCAAGCCGTCCGCCGTCATCCTGGTCGTGCCGGCACTCTTCGTCGCGGGGTTTGCCGCACTGGCCGCGCAATGGGCGACCGATCGGCGCCGTCTCGGGGCCGCATCCCTGGCGATGGGGCAGGTGCTGATCGCCTATGCCGTTCTCATGACGCCCTTCGCGCTGGTCTGGGGCAGCCAGACGGCCGAGTATGTCTATGGCGTGCTCGTGACCTATGCCGATGTCTGGGCGACGGCGGGCGACTCCGCCTTTCATCTATTCTACCATTCCACCGGTATCGGCGGGATCCTGAGCCTCGGAAAGTTCTTCCGTAACGGCCTCGTCTTGATCATCGCCGATCTTGCGCTGATGGCTTTCCGCCGCGATCGGCGAAACTGGAGAATGGTCGCCTATTACGCGGTCGTCGCTGTCATCTATGCCGCGATGGCGGTTTCCGGCGAGAAGACGCCCTATCAGGGGAGCTTCTTCTACCTGCCATTCGTCGTGGCATTCGCGGCGGCGTCCGTCAGGCTCATCGCCTTCATCCGCGCCAGCGGCAACGCGGCCCGGATCATCAGACCGGCGCTCGTCGTCATTCTTGCGTTCTATGCCTACAAGCTGCCGCTGGCTTCCTACTATTACGGCGCCATGCCGAACGCGATCAAACTGCCACCGATCGTGCATGAAATCACCCGGCGCCTGATCGACGTGCAGCAGGCCAATCTCGACAATCCCGCCTGCTCAAAGCGTCCGCTGAAGATCGTGTTCACCGACGCCTTTCCCATCCCCACAGAGCTCGTCCGCTTCGAGGCGGCTAAGGTCGGCGTGGAGACGGTGGTCTCGACGACGTTCATGTCGCGCGATCTCGGCGAGATGGCGCGCAATGCGGACGAGGGCGACATCGTGCTCATCTCCGATCCGTCGCATGTCTCGACGAGCCGCTGGCTGCCCGGCGTCGCGCTCAACCCGGCGCTCTACGATCATCTGCAATCCTGGCAGGGCGCGGCGCGCTTCGATGTCGGAAGCGAAGACGGCAAGCCTCAATGGCTGATCGTCAACAATCGCTGCAATCCCGACGGCAGTCTCCGGCAGTCCGGATAGCGCCGCTACGGCGCCGCGAGGCGGTCGACCTTGTAGTGGCGGGCCTCGAGGGCGCGCTCGATCTCATCCGTGTGAGCCGGCCCGTGCGTCTCGATGGTGACATCGACGATCGCGCCCTTGGCCGGCACCGAGAGCAGCGTGCGGTTGTGGTGCACCTCGAGGATGTTGCCGCCGCAGGCGCCGATCGTCGCCGCGATGTCGCCGAGAACGCCCGGGCGGTCGGGGATCGTGAGACGCACCGCGACGATCTTGCCAGCGCGCGCCAGCTCGCGGACCATGATCGACGCGGCGAGGCGCGGATCGATATTGCCGCCGCAGAGCACGAGGCCGATGCGCTTGCCGGCGAAGCGCTCGGGATAGGCGAGGAGGGCCGCCAGACCCGCCGCGCCGGCCCCCTCGGCCATGGTCTTCTGCAGCGTCAGATAGGCATTCACCGCGCGTTCGATGGCGCTCTCGGGCACGAGCAGAACATCATCGACATATTCGCGGGCGATGGCGAGCGTCAGGCGTCCGACATTCTTGACCGCGATGCCCTCGGCGAGGGAGTTGCCGCCGCACTCCCCGGCCGCTCCGTCCAGCGCCGCCCGCATCGAGGGATAGAGCTCGGTCTCGACGCCGATGACCTCGATCCGCGGCGAGAGCGCCTTGGCCGCGATCGCCATGCCGCCGATGAGGCCGCCGCCGCCGACCGGCACGACGAGGCAATCCAGCGGGATGCCGCTCTCGATCATCTCCAGCGCGACCGTGCCCTGGCCGGCAATGACATGGCGGTCGTCGTAGGGATGGACCCAGACGGCGCCCGTCGTCTCCGCAATCCGCGCCGCGACAGCCTGCGACTCGGCCAGCGTCTCGCCCTCGACGACGACGCGGGCGCCGAAGGAGCGGGTGGCCTCGATCTTCACGAAAGGCGTGGTCGCGGGCATCACGATCGTCGCCGGGATGCCGAGCCGCGACGCGTGATAGGCGACCGCCTGCGCGTGATTGCCGGCCGACATGGCGACGACACCGGCGCGGCGCTCGTCCGGGTTCAGCGAAAGCAGCTTCACCAGCGCGCCGCGCTCCTTGAAGGCGGAGGTGACCTGGAGATTCTCGTATTTGACGAACATTTCGGCACCGGTCAGCTGGCCGAGCCGCGGCGCCGGAAGGAAGGGCGTCCGGAGCACGCTGCCCTCGATGGCGCGGGCGGCGTCGCGGATATCGTCGATGGTGGGAATGGCGACGGCGTCGGCCGCCTCGCTTGGCGCATGCATGACCGCCCTCCGGCAGCCGTCACGATAGCCGGATCGGCCGCCCTTCCTCAAGCGCCGCCCGGCGCCCGAACAGCCCGTCCGGCCGCAGCAGGAAGAGCAGCGTGATGATGGCGAGCACGGCGATATCCCGCTCGCCGAGTCCGAACACCGCCGACCAGCCGGTTTCGATGGCCGCGAGTAGCAGTGCGCCGATCAGCGCGCCGCGCGGCGTGCCGCCGCCGATCAGGCAGGCGATCAGCGCCTTGAGCCCGAGCATCAGCCCGGCCGAGAAGGACGTGCCGCCATAGCCGAGCGCCAGGATCGAGCCGGACAGCGAGGCGAGGCTGGAGGCGAGGATGAAGGTGACGCCCGTCACCGCCGCGGGGTCGATGCCGAAAAGACGCGCCGCGAGCGCGTCGTCCGCCACCGCCCGCCAGGCCCGGCCGAAGGCCGAGCGCGCGAGGATCGCGAACAGCCAGACGACGGCGAGGCCCGAGAGCGCGAGAATGACCAGCCGCATCACCGTCACGACGACGGGGAACGGGCCGCCGGCGATGAGCACCTGGTCGCCGAGCATCGGCTGCAGCCAGATCTCGCGCGACCCCTGGGCGATGCGGACGGCCTCGGAAACAGTGATGCCCAGCCCCACGGTCGCGACGATGAAGGCGCGGGGCGGGCGGGCGAGGAGCGGCATCACGACCGTGCGCGCTGTCAGATAGCCGAAGAGCGCCGTGAGCGAGACCGAGGCTGCGAGCGCGACCAGCATCACGGTCACGAGCGAGGGCACATGCGCGGTCGCCGCGGTCACGAGACCGAAGACGGCGCCGAAGCCGCCGATCATCGCGAAATCGCCGAAGGCCATGTTGAGCCGCCCTACCAGGCCGTAGATGAGCGCATAGGCGAGCGCGAGCGGCACATAGAAGGCGGCGATATTGACGGCGTTGACGAGCTGCTGCAGCGCATAGCCGGCGGTCGCGGGCAGGGCGATCGGCAAGAGCGCATAGCGCGGCGGCGCCCATCCCGCCTCCGCCACCGCCGCCTGGACGGCGCCCGGCTGTTCGAGGAACCAGCGTTTCAGCAGGCCGAGCCGCCATTCCGGCATCCGCCCGGAAAAGCCGCGCACGGCGAGAATGTCTGTCCGGCCGGCGCTGAGCGCGCCGCCTGCGAAGGCGCAGTCTGCGAACAGCGTGCGCGGATCGCCCGCGGCGATGAAGATGACGCGGATGGCGTTGCTGGCGCCGCTCAGCGGCTCGACCGAGCGGATCGTGACGGGTCGACCTTCGGGGCCGATCGCGGTGGCGATGGCGACGCAGACGATCGACTGCTGGCGGTCGACATCGCTGCAGCCGGCAAGCCCCAGTGCCGCGAGGACGGCGAGCGCTGCGAGGACGATCCGCCGCATTCGCGCCGCCGTCGTCCCGTCAGCGCTTCACGAGCGGCGCGACGAAGGGCGCGAAATAGGTGAGGATGCCGTCGGCGCCGGCCCTCTTGAAGGCCCAGAGGCTCTCCAGCATCGCCCGTTCGCCGTCGATCCAGCCATTCTGCTCCGCCGCCCGGATCATCGCGTATTCGCCCGACACCTGATAGGCGAAGGTCGGCATGGCGAAATTGTCCTTCACGCGGCGGACGATGTCGAGATAGGGCAGGCCCGGCTTGACCATGATCATGTCGGCGCCTTCGGCGATGTCGAGCTCGACCTCGCGCAGCGCCTCGTCGCTGTTGGCGAAGTCCATCTGATAGGTGCGCTTGTCGCCGATGAGCGTCTTCGATGTGCCGATGGCGTCGCGGAACGGGCCATAGAAGGCCGACGCATATTTCGCCGAATAGGCCATGATCTGCACGTCGTCGAAGCCGGCCGTGTCCAGGCTGTCGCGGATGGCGCCGACGCGGCCGTCCATCATGTCCGAAGGCGCGATGACGTCGGCGCCGGCGGCGGCCTGGTTCAGCGCCTGGCGGACGAGCAGGGCGACGCTCTCGTCGTTGAGGATGACATGGCCGTCCATGACGCCGTCATGGCCGTGGCTCGTATAAGGGTCGAGCGCCACGTCGGTGATGAGGCCGATCTCGGGCACAGCGGCCTTGATGGCGCGGCAGGCCCGGCAGACGAGATTGTCCGGATTGAGCGATTCGGACCCCGAGAGATCGCGCAGCGTCGGCTCGGTGAACGGGAACAGCGCGATCGCCGGGATGCCGAGCGCCGCCGCCTTTTCCGCCTCGATCACCGCCTGATCGACCGAATAGCGCTCGACGCCGGGCATGGAGGGAACCGGCTGGCGGACATTGTCGCCATCGACGAGGAAGATCGGCCAGATCAGATCGTCGACGGTCAGCACCGTCTCGCGCACCAGGCGGCGCGTCCAGTCGGCGCGGCGGTTGCGGCGCATGCGCCTGCCGCCGAGGATGGCGTCCATGTCGTGGCGCTGGAAGCGCGGCTCACCGGTCATGATGGGGTTCCTTTCCGCGGCCGGTCATGGCCGCGGCGATGCCGGCTCACGCGGCCGGCTTCGCCTCGATCCTGTAGACGAGCACCTTGTCGATGCGCCGGCCGTCGAGGTCGACGACCTCGAAGCACCAGCCATCATGGGCGAAGTGCTCGCCCGGCGCCGGGATATGTCCGAATTTGTGCAGCATGAAGCCGGCGACGGTCGCATAGTCCTCGTCGCTTGCGAGGCTCTTCAGGCCCAGCACGCGCTCCACGACGTCGATCGTTGCGCTGCCGTCGATGAGCCAGGAGCCGTCCTCGCGCTGCACCGCGTCCGGCTCGTCGTCGCCGGCCCGCTCGGGCAGGTCGCCGGCGATGGCGGTGAGGATGTCCATCGGCGTCACGACACCCTGGAACGTGCCGTATTCGTCGAGGACGATCGCCATATGCACGTTCGAGGTACGGAAGCGGTCGAGCATGTTGAGGATCGGCATGCGCTCGTCGACATAGAGCGGCTCGCGCACGACGGCCGCGAGGTCGATCGGCTCGCCCTTGCGCAGCTGCTCGAGCAGGTCCTTGGCATGGACGATGCCGAGCACCGCGTCGATGTCGCCGCGACTGACCGGGAAACGCGAATGGCCGCCCTCGAGGATCTCGCGCGCGACATTTTCCGGCGTGTCGTCGGCATCGAGCCAGAGCACGTCGGGGCGCGGCACCATGATCGAGCGCACCGAACGGTCCGCGACGCGGATGACGCCCTCGATCATCTCGCGCTCGGCCTTGTGGAAGACGCCGCTCTCCGTGCCCTCGGCGATGAGGGTCTTCACCTCTTCCTCGGTGACGCCGCGCTCGTCGTTCTCGCTCTTGCCGAGCAGGCGGAGCACGCCGTTGGTCGAGATGCGCAGGAAGAAGACGATCGGATGGGCGAGGCGCGCGAGGAAGCTCACCGGCCGCGCCACGATGCAGGCGATACGCTCGGGATTGGTGAGGCTGAGGCGCTTCGGCACCAGCTCGCCGCAGATGAGCGAGAAATAGGCGAGGCCGACGACGACCGTCACGGTCGCGATCGTGTCGGCGCGGTTGCCCAGCGCCGGGAAGGTGTCGGAGAGAAAGGCGCGCAGTGGTGTCGCGAGTTCAGCCTCGCCGAAGGCGCCGGAAAGAATGGCAACAAGCGTAATGCCGATCTGCACGGCGGAGAGGAAGCCGGTCGGATCTTCTGAAAGGCGCAGCGCCGCGCTGGCGCCGGGGATGCCCTCGGCCGCCATCGACTGCAGCCGCGCGGGACGCGACGAGACGACGGCGATCTCGGACATGGCGAAGAAGGCATTGAACGCGATCAGGACCGCGATGATGGCGATATCGCCCCAGGGCATGGCTGTCTCGTCGCTCAGCGCCCGTTGATCATGGCGCGGGACGCGCCGTCTGTCGCGCAGAGCGCAACGGGCAGGGCAGCCCTACGAGGGGCCTGGCAGAATCTGGCAATCGCCGAAAGCGTGGACATGGGCGGGATGATATCGGAGCGCCGCGACAATCGCCAGTGCGCTGCAGCGTCGGTGCATGGCTTTGATCGCGGCACGGCTCTGGCGGGGGATGGCTTTGACGGCGGTGCCGTCGTCAACTATCCGGAACAGGCAGGGACGGGCGCCGCGAGCAGGCCGAGACACGAGCAGGTAAGGATCGCGCATGATCGATCATGAGGTGACCCAGCTTCCGAGCGAGCCGGACAATCCCTGGGCGCTCGCGCTCACCATCTATCTGCGCGGCATCGCCGCTCTCCTTCTTCTGCTCGGCCTCCGCCAGTGGCTCTATATCGCCGGCATCTTCGACGAGGCCGGCTGGTCGTTCGAGACCATGACGACGGCGTGGCGCTTCGTCACCGTGCATCTTGCGGTGGTCGATCTCGTCGCCGCGGTCGGCCTCTGGATGCGGGTCGCCTGGGGCAACGTGCTCTGGGTCTATGCCGCCGTTTTCGAGATCGCGATCCACACCGCCTTCGCCGACACGTTCGGCGCCGATCCGATCATCGTCGGCTTCCATGTCGTGGCGCTCGCGGTCTTTGTCGGCCTCGTTTTCATGGACCGGCGGCAGGCGGCGAAGGCCGAACGCGCCGCTGCCTGAGCCCCGACGAGACACCAGTCTTTAACGCTAAAACTCGTCTCGAATGCCGAAATCCGAGGTAAGTGGCTGTTAAGTGTGATGTTTAAGCTGATCTTCAAATCGGCGACTTAAGGTCCCTTCTCATGAGGCGGGAAGAATACTCGCCATGAAACAGAGAGGCCTCGAGATGATCAACGCGAAGCGGGCAGTGGATTCGCTCAATCAACCGCAGACCCCGGCTGAGCTGAAGCCCCTATACATGGAGGCGCTGACGCTGGTCGAGCGGCTTCATCGCCGCCTTCTCGACGTGATCAAGGATGAGTTCGACCGTTCGGGCCGTTCCGACGTGAACAGCGTGCAGGCGCTGCTGCTGTTCAACATCGGCGACTCGGAGCTGACGGCCGGAGAACTTCGCTCCCGCGGCTACTATCTCGGCTCGAACGTCTCCTACAATCTGAAGAAGCTGGTCGAGATGGGCTACATCCACCACCAGCGCTCCCGCATGGACCGCCGCTCGGTCCGCGTCAGCCTGACGCCGAAGGGCCAGGAGATCGCCAACATCGTCGGCAATCTCTACGAGCGCCATATCCGCTCGATCCAGCAGGTCGGCGGCATCGCGATCGACGACTTCCAACTCATCAACAAGTCGCTCCACCGCCTCGAGCGCTTCTGGACCGACCAGATTCTCTACCGGCTCTGAAGATCCCTCATCCCCACCCCTGGGTCAGGCCGGCAGGCCCCGTCGCGCGAGCGGCGGGGTCTTTGGTCGTTGGGCGACATTGCCGCCCAGGCCCAATGCGTGAACCCGTCGGTAACCATCCTGCACCGATCATCTCCTGAGGCGACGGGTTTCCGACCGGCTCCGTGACATGAAAGCGCCATACTGGCGTGAAAACGAAGCCGGAACGATGTGGGGCGCGCGGCCGGCGGGCTTTCGCGTTAGCATATGCAGCAAAGCGGATGGTGATCCGCGAGAACCGATGTCGCGGTGCGGAGCGGGGCGGGCGCCTCGAAACCTTGGCGCAGGGCCGGTTCCAGCAATGATGAGAACGAATTGATGAGCGGTTCCTCCAAGCGTTCCTCCCTCGACGGCCTTGCTTCCGGCCTCAGCGGTCTTTCGCGCCGCAACATGCTGAAGCTGCTCGCCGGCGGCGCGGCGATGACGGCGCTCGGCGCCGGCTCGGCCTTTGCGCAGGGCGTCGATCCCATCCAGCAGATGCTGCAGAGCTCGTTCCAGGAAGCGTCCGACGGCTTCGATGCCGGCAATGGCGGCGTCGCCTCGGTGCGCACCAGCGAGCCGATCCTCTCGCCCTCGACCTCCATGGCCGTCGAAGGCGCCATTGCGCGCTATAGCGAAATCGTCGCCGCAGGCGGCTGGCCGCAGGTTCCGGGCGACCAGAAGCTCAGCCTCGGCATGCGCGATCCGGCGGTGGTCATCCTGCGCCAGCGCCTCACCGTCTCCGGCGATCTCGCGCCCGGCATTCCCTCGTCCGAGACTTTCGATTCCTATGTCGACGCGGCGCTCCGCCGCTTCCAGGCGCGGCACGGCCTGCCGGCTGACGGCGTGCTCGGCGTCTCGACTGTCGGCATGATGAATGTGCCGGCCGATGTGCGCCTCGCGCAGCTCCAGACCAATCTCGTGCGCCTCAAGGCCATGTCCGGCCCTCTGGGCGAGCGCTATGTGATGGTGAATGTGCCGGCCGCCTCGATCGAGGTCGTCGAGGGCATGCGCGTCGTTTCGCGCCACACCGCCGTCGTCGGCAAGATCGACCGCGAGACGCCGATCCTCAATTCCAAGATCTACCGGATCAGCTTCAACCCCTACTGGACGGTGCCGGCTTCGATCATCCGCAAGGATCTGATCCCGCTGATGCAGAAGCAGCCGGACTACCTGACCAAGAAGCACATCCGCATCTACGACAATGCCGGCATCGAGGTGCCGCCGACCGCGATCGACTGGAACACCGACCAGGCGACCAAGGGCTATCTCTTCCGGCAGGATCCGGGCGATTTCAATTCGCTCGGTACCGTGCGCATCTCGTTCCACAACGACGAGGACGTCTATATGCACGACACGCCGCTGAAGGACATCTTCGGCAATGTCGAGCGTTTCGATTCCTCGGGCTGCGTCCGCGTGCAGAATGTCCGCCAGGTCATCGCCTGGCTGCTGCGCGACAATCCGGAATTCCCGCGCTCGCGCATCGACGAGATCTTCAAGACCGGCGAGCGGGTCGACGTGAACCTCAAGCCCGAGGTTCCGGTCTACCTCGAATACATCACCGCCTGGGCGACCCCGGACGGCGCGGTCTATTTCCGCAACGACATCTACAATCGCGACGGCGTCGGCCAGATCGCGCTGCAGTAAGGCGTCCGCCTTCGCACACCCACCATCGATAGGTTGGCGCCTTGGCGCCGACCGCATGATATGGTACGTGCCGCCGTCCGGTGCGGCGCGTCCTTTCCGCCCGCCCGAGGAGAAGGAACATCGCCATGTCGCTGATCGATAGCGCGCGCCCGGCCGCCACGGCCGACTTCTTCAATCGCAGTCTCGCGGAGTCCGATCCCGAGATTGCCGATGCGATCGCGAAGGAGCTCGGTCGTCAGCAAGGCGACATCGAGCTGATTGCGTCCGAGAACATCGTGTCCCGCGCCGTGCTCGAGGCGCAGGGCTCGATCATGACCAACAAATATGCCGAGGGTTATCCGGGCAAGCGCTATTATGGCGGCTGCGAGTTCGTCGACATCGCCGAGACTCTGGCCATCGAGCGCGCCAAGAAGCTGTTCGGCGCCGGCTTCGCCAATGTGCAGCCGAATTCCGGCAGCCAGATGAACCAGGCCGTGTTCCTGGCGCTGCTCGAGCCCGGCGATACCTTCATGGGCCTCGACCTCGCGGCGGGCGGGCACCTGACGCATGGCTCCTCGGTCAACATGTCCGGCAAGTGGTTCAAGGTGGCGCCCTATGGCGTGCGCCGCGAGGACCAGCTGCTGGACTATGAGGAGATCGCCCGCATCGCCGAGGAGACGAAGCCGAAGCTCATCATCGCCGGCGGCACCGCCTATTCGCGGGTCTGGGATTTCAAGCGCTTCCGCGAGATCGCCGATTCGGTCGGCGCTTATCTGATGGTGGACATGGCGCATTTCTCCGGCCTCGTTGCCGGCGGCGTCCATCCCTCGCCGATGCCCTATGCCCATGTCGTGACCTCGACGACGCACAAGTCGCTGCGCGGCCCGCGCGGCGGCCTTATCCTGACCAATGACGAGGCGATCGCGAAGAAGATCAACTCGGCCGTCTTCCCGGGTCTGCAGGGCGGGCCGCTGATGCATGTCATCGCTGCCAAGGCGGTGGCCTTCGGCGAGGCGCTGCGGCCAGACTTCAAGCTCTACGCGAAGAATGTCGTCGAAAATGCTCGTGCGCTTGCGGAAACGCTCCGCGCGGCCGGATTCGACATCGTCTCGGGCGGCACCGACAACCACCTGATGCTGGTCGATCTTCGTCCGAAGGGCCTGAGAGGCAATGTCTCGGAGAAGGCACTCGTCCGCGCCGGCCTCACCTGCAACAAGAACGGCATTCCCTATGATCCGGAGAAGCCGTTCGTGACCTCGGGCATCCGCCTCGGCACGCCGGCGGCGACGACCCGCGGCTTCGGCGTCGCCGAGTTCCAGGAGGTCGGCCGGCTGATCGCCGAGGTGCTGGGCGCGGTCGCCCAGTCCGAGGATGGCAGCGCTCCGCTCGTCGAGGCGTCGGTCAAGCAGCGCGTGCACGCGCTCACCGATCGCTTCCCGATCTATTCCTGACGAAAGGCCGCCATGCGCTGTCCCTATTGCGGAAGCGACGATACGCAGGTCAAGGATTCGCGTCCGTCCGAGGACAGCAACTCGATCCGCCGCCGCCGGGTCTGCACGACCTGCGGCGGCCGCTTCACGACCTTCGAGCGCGTTCAGCTGCGTGAGCTCATCGTGCTCAAGAAGAGCGGGCGCCGCGTTCCCTTCGATCGCGACAAGCTGATGCGCTCGGTCGAGATCGCGCTCCGCAAGCGCCCCGTCGAGCCGGAGCGGGTCGAGCGCATGATCAACGGCGTCGTGCGCCAGCTCGAGAGCAGCGGCGAGAGCGAAGTCAATTCCGACCAGATCGGCGTGCTGGTCATGGAGGGATTGAAAGGGCTCGACGACGTCGCCTATGTGAGATTCGCCTCGGTCTACAGGAATTTCCGCGAGGCGAAGGACTTTTCGACCGTCCTCAGCGAGCTTGCCTCGCCCGAGCCGGTGGATCTCGATCGGAAATAGACGCGACGTCGCGGCCCGCGTGCCGCCGTCCGGGCAGCATGACGGCCGGGGGCAGTATGACGGACGCGGCGCGGCTCACGAGCGATCCCGAGACCGATCGGCGGCTGATGGCCGCTGCCCTCCGCCATGGCCGCCGCAACCAGGGCCGCACCCATCCGGCGCCGGCGGTCGGCGCTCTCGTCGTGCGGTTCGATGGCGGCCATCCGGTCGTTGTCGGTCGCGGCCTGACCTCGCCGTCCTGGCTGACGCCGGCCAGCGTCGCGGCGCTGACGGAAGCGGGCGACCTCGCGCGCGGCGCCACCTTCTACACGACGCTCGAACCCGTGATGCGGCATGGCGACGGTTATTCCGAGACCGACGCGCTGATCGCCGCCGGCATCACGCGGCTCGTCTCGGCGATGGACGATCCCGATCCTCGCCGCACCCGCTCCGGCTATGCGCGGCTGCGCGAGGCGGGGATCGACGTCACGGCCGGCGTGCTCGGCGAGGAGGCACGGCGCGCCCATGCGGGCTATATCAGCGTCGTTCGCGACGGCCGCCCGCATGTCACGCTGAAGCTCGCCGTCTCCGCCGACGGCATGATCGGCCGCAAGAGCGGCGAACGCATGCTCGTGTCCGGTCCCGGAGCCTTCCGCCGCCTGCAGATGCTGAGGATCGAGAGCGACGCCTCGCTGATCGGCATCGAGACGGCGCTGGTCAATGATCCGAGCCTCGTCGTCCGCGTCGCTGGCCTCCGCCATCTCTCGCCGATCCGCGTCGTGCTCGATGCCGAGGCCCGGCTCGGTCCGGCTTCGGCGCTCGTCGCCGGCGCCCGCGAGGTGCCGCTCTGGCTCTTCGTCGGCCCCGACGCGCCGCCCTCGGCCGTCGCCCGGCTGGAAGAGGCGGGGGTGACCGTGCTCGCGGTCGGCACCGGCACCGGCGGCCTCGACATGCGCGCCGTCATGCGCCATCTCGCCGAGCGCGGCATCACGCGGCTGCTTGTCGAGGGCGGGGCCCGCATCGCGGCGACGGTCGTGGGGCAGGGGCTTGCCGACGAGGTCGTGCTGTTCCGCGCGCCGGTCGTCATCGGCCCCGATGGCGTCAGGGCGCTCGCCGGCGGGGCGCTCTCCGCCATCGAGCGCAGCCCGCGCTATCGCATCGTCGAAGACGCGTCGCTCGGCGAGGACCGCCTGATCCGCTTTGAAAGGACCACCTGACCATGTTCACCGGGATCATCACCGATGTCGGCACCGTGACCGCCGTCGAGCGGCGCAACGACGTGCATCGCATCACCATCGACAGCGCCTATGACCCCGCGACGATCGCCATCGGCGCCTCGATCGCCTGCGCCGGCGTCTGCCTCACGGTGATTTCGCTTGATCCCAAGGCCGAAGGCGGCACGCGTTTCGACGTCGAGGCGGCGCCGGAGACCCTGGCACTGACCGAGGTCGCGCACTGGGATACCGGCACGCGCATCAATCTCGAGCGCTCGCTGAAGCTTGGCGACGAACTCGGCGGCCATATGGTCTCCGGCCATGTCGACGCTCTCGCCACGATCATCGCGCGCGAGGATCTCGGCGAGACGACCCGCTTCGTCTTCGAGGTGCCGCATGCCTATGCCCGCTTCATCGCCACCAAGGGCTCGGTCGCGCTGGACGGCACCTCGCTCACCGTCAACTGGGTCGAGGGCGACCGCTTCTCGGTACTGCTGATCCCACACACCCTCCATGCCGACGTCACGACCTGGGGCGCCCGCAAGGTCGGCGACCGCGTCCATCTCGAAGTCGATCAGATGGCCCGCTACGTCGCCCGCCTCACCGAAGCGGCCTGAGCCCCTTCCTTCTCCCTCCCCGTAGCGGGGAGGGAGTCAGGGCATAGCCCGTCCCTGGCGCTCGTCAGCCTCTCGCGAGCCCTGCCGGGCGGCGTCAGAGCGAGACCGGCAACGGGTTCTCGATGAAGCCGGTCACCTCGTCGGTCGACATCACGTCGGCGAAGATCGTGACCATGTTGGTCAGCGAGGCGTTGTGGTCGGCGTCGTTCAGCGCCGAAGTCGCGTCGGACGTGAAGATCACGCGGTAATTGAGCTGCATCGCGTCGCGGGCGGTCGATTCGCAGCAGCAATTGGTGACCGTGCCGGAGATGATGAGCGTGTCGATGCCGCGCTCGACGAGGATCGACTGCAGCGGCGAGGCGCCCGGCGCGAAGCAGGAATAGCGGTTCTTGTCCATGACGATGTCGCCATCGGTGACATCGATGCCGGCATAGAGCTCGCGGCCATGGGTGCCGGGGCGGAGGATCGCCTTGACACTGTCGGAGCGGCGCTTGTCGCAGAAATAGCCGAGCCAGATGGTCCAGCGCTCCTCGACATCGGCGTCGAGCGACATGCGCGTGAAGATGTTGAGCCCGCCCTTGGCGCGCATCGCGGCGGAGATGCGGTTGATGTTGTCGACCGTGTCGCGCGAGAGCGGCACTTCGAGCTCGGCGCCCTCCTCGAGGAAGGCGTTCTGCATGTCGATGACGAGATGCGCCGTCCGGGCCGGGTCGATATCCGAGAAGACGTGATCGACGCCGCGCCATTGGCGGACGGTCTCGAGCGCGTGGTCGATATTGACGATATGCGGCATCGCGGATTCTCTCGTTGGGGGCCGCCGAGTGTCGGCAGGGGGCACCGCAGCGGCAAGCCTCATCATCGGGCGGGCGGAGGCCAGTCCTTATGCAATGCGCGAACGGCGCAGCGCGATCGCCGCCGTGCCGGCCAGACAGGCGAGCGCAGCATGGCGCCCATGCGTGCTTTTCGCTTTACAGTCCGGGGGGCGCATGGTTCACCTGCCGCCCGATCCCGACCCAGCAAGGCCATTTCCGACATGAGCGACGCTGCCCCCAATCTCCTCGTCATCGAGGCCCGCTTCTACGAGGACATCGCCGACGCGCTCTTCGAAGGTGCGAGCCAGGCCCTCACCAGGGCCGGCGCCACGTTCGAGCGCGTGTCCGTCCCGGGCGTCCTCGAGATTCCCGCTGCGCTCTCGATGGCTCTCGCCGCCATGGAAGATGGAGAGGCCGATTATGACGGCTTCGTCGTCCTCGGCACGGTGATCCGCGGCGAGACCACGCATTACGACATCGTCGCCAACGAATCGGCCCGCGCGATCATGGACATGGCCGTTATCGAGGCGCTCGCCATCGGCAACGGCATCCTGACGGTCGAGAATGACGACCAGGCCTGGGCGCGTGCCAGGGTCGGCGACAAGAACAAGGGCGGCGCCGCGGCCGAGGCGGCGCTGGCCATGATCGCACTGCGCAAGAAATTCGGGCTCTGACATGCCGCCAGCCGACAAGGCGCCTGCCTCGGGGCCGGTTCCCCGCATGTTCCGGCCCGCCAACCAGCGGGGCGTCGCGCGCCTCGCCGCGGTGCAGGCGCTCTACCAGATGGATGTCGGCGGCGCCTCGCTCACCGAGGTCGTCGCCGAATTCGAGAACTTCCGGCTCGGCAAGGAGCTGGACGGCGAGCAGTATCGCGACGCCGACGCCGCCTTCTTCCGCGATGTGATCGCCGGCGTCGTCCGCGAGCAGCGCAATCTCGATCCGGTCATCCACACTTCGCTGTCGGCCGACTGGCCGCTGTCGCGCATCGATGTGACGCTGCGCGCCATCCTGCGCTGCGGCGCTTATGAGCTGGTCGGGCGCAAGGATGTACCGGGCAAGGTCGTGATCACCGAATATGTCGATATCGCGCGCGCCTTCTTCAGCGACGGCGACGAAGTGCGGCTGGTGAACGCCGTGCTCGACACGACGGCGCGCCGCCTGCGGCCGGCCGAATTCGAAGGCGACAGCCGGGGACGAAATGGCTGAGGACGCGGCGCGGCCGGGCGAGTTCGATCTGATCGCCCGCTACCTGCGACCGCTGGCGGACGATCCCGCCGCGCTGAATCTCACCGACGACGCGGCGGCTTTCGTGCCGCCGCCCGGCCAGAGCCTCGTGCTCACCAAGGACATGGTGGCGGCGGGCATCCACTTCTTCCCCGATGATCCGGCCGTCTCGATTGCGCGCAAGGCGCTGCGCGTCAATCTCTCCGACCTCGCGGCCAAGGGCGCACGGCCGCTCGGCTATCTGCTCGGCCTCGCGCTGCCCGCCGACTGGACGCCCGGATGGATGGCCGATTTCGCGGCCGGCCTCGCGGGCGACCAGGCGACTTATGGCATCGCGCTGCTCGGCGGCGACACCGTCAAGGCGGCCGGCGGCCTCACCCTCTCGATCACGGCCATCGGCGCGGTGCCCGACGGCGGCATGGTGCGTCGCGCCGGGGCGAAGGCTGGCGACGCGATCTATGTCAGCGGCACGATCGGCGACGCGGCGCTCGGGCTTCGCCTCCGTCTCGGCACACTCGACGGAACGTCAGCCGGGGGGGGGGTGGCGCATCTCCTCGACCGCTATCTCCATCCGCAGCCGCGCCTGGCATTGGCCGAGGCGGTGCGGCTCCATGCCCATGCCGCGCTCGATGTGTCGGATGGATTGGTCGGCGATCTCGGCCATATGCTGAAGGCCTCCGGCGTCGGCGCGCGGCTCGAGGCGGGGCTGGTGCCGCTTTCCGATGCGGCGCGCGCGCTCGCCGGGTCCGATCCTTCGGCGCTTGTCAGCATCCTCTCCGGCGGCGACGATTACGAGATTCTCGCTGCCGTGCCGCCTGACCGGGCCGCGGCCTTCGAGGCGGAAGCCGCAGCGGTCGGCGTTCCCGTCACGCGCATCGGCACCATTCTCGCCGAGCCGGGCGCGCCGCAGGTGGTCGACGGCGAGGGACGGGTCATTCATCTCGCGAGGGCGTCGCATGACCATTTCTGAGCCGCTGGAAGGCCCGGCGCTCGACGCCGCAGTGAAGCGCAACGCCGTCGTGCTGACGGCCGCGACCGCCTTCGGCGGCTCGATGATGCCGATCGCCGTCGCCTTTGGCGGCCTCGCCGGCGTCTATCTGCTCGGTCCCGACAAGTCGCTGGCGACCGTCCCAGTGACCGCGCTGACGCTCGGCTCGGCGCTCGCGACCATCCCCGCCGCGATCCTGATGGCGCGCATCGGACGGCGGGCCGGTCTCGTGATCGGCGCTCTTCCGGGCGTTCTCGGCGGGGTGCTCACGGCCCTCTCCATCGTCGCCGGCTCGTTCTGGCTGTTCGCCGCCGCCTCGATCCTCATCGGCGCCTCCGCCGCCTTCAGCCAGCAATACCGCTTCGCCGCCGTCGATGCCGGCACCGAGACGGCGCGGAGCCGCGCGCTCGGCCTCGTGATGGCCGGCGGCATCCTGGCAGCCATCATCGGGCCGCAGGCCGCCATCCTGACGCGCGATCTGTTCAGCCCCATCCCCTTCGCCGGCGCCTATGCCGCCATCGCCGCGCTTGCTGCGATCGGCGCGCTGATCGTCAGCCGGGTGCGCGATCTCGTGCCGCCGCGTCCGCGCGGCAGCAGCCATGATCGCGGCCGCCCGCTCATCGTGATCATGCGCCAGCCGCGTTTCATCGCCGCCGTGCTCTGCGGCATGGCCTCCTATGCCATGATGAGCCTCGTGATGACGGCGGCGCCGATCGCCATGGTCGGCTGCGGGCTGACGCAGAACGACGCCGCTCTCGGCATCCAGTGGCATGTGCTGGCGATGTTCGCGCCGAGCTATTTCACCGGCCGCCTCATCGCGCGTTTCGGCAAGAACGTGATCGTCATCACCGGCCTGCTCATCCTCTGCGCCTGCTCGGTCGTGGCCATCGCCGGCCTGACGCTTGCGCATTTCTGGATCGCGCTGGTCCTGCTCGGCATCGGCTGGAATTTCGGCTTCGTCGGTGCGACGGCCATGCTGACCGAGACCTATCGGCCCGAGGAGCGCGGGCGCGTGCAGGGCCTCAACGATTTCCTCATTTTCGCGATGTCGGCGCTGGCCTCCTTCTTTGCCGGCGTGCTGATCGGCGGCCCGGGATGGGTCGCGGTCAACAGCATCGTATTCCCCACGGTTGCGCTGGCGCTGGCCGCGCTGGCGCTCGCCTCGCTCGCCCGCGGGACAATCGCTCGGCCTTCCCCTTGACCGCCGCCCAAACCCGTTCTCAACTCTAATTCCGCTGGGAAAGAGACGGGAGGAACGGTGCTCTTCCCCGGCATTCGAAGCCGGCCCGGCGCGCCTGCGCCGGCACCAGTTCAAGCCGGACAGGGAGGGAAGAGGACGTGATTTATCTGATCATACTCTGTGCGCTCGTGGCGTTGGCCTACGGCGCATGGGCGACACAGTCCGTGCTCGCCGCCGACGCCGGCTCGGCGCGCATGCAGGAGATTGCCGCCGCGATCCGAGAGGGCGCCAGCGCCTATCTGCGCCGCCAGTACATCACCATCGCCGTTGTCGGCGTGGTCATCTTCATCATCGTCGCCTTCCTGCTGTCGCTGACGGTCGCGATCGGCTTCGCCATCGGCGCGATCCTGTCGGCTATTGCCGGCTTCGTCGGCATGAATGTCTCGGTGCGTGCCAATGTGCGCACGGCGCAGGCGGCGACGAAGAGCCTCGCGGAAGGCCTCGAGATCGCCTTCAAGTCGGGCGCCATCACCGGCATGCTGGTCGCCGGCCTCGCGCTGCTCGGCGTCTCGGTCTACTACCTCGTGCTGACCGGCTTTGCCGGCTACCAGCCGGGCGACCGCGTCGTGATCGACGCGCTCGTCGCGCTCGGCTTCGGCGCCTCGCTGATCTCGATCTTCGCCCGCCTCGGCGGCGGCATCTTCACCAAGGGTGCCGATGTCGGCGGCGATCTCGTCGGCAAGGTCGAAGCCGGCATTCCCGAGGACGATCCACGCAATCCGGCGACGATCGCCGACAATGTCGGCGACAATGTCGGCGACTGCGCCGGCATGGCGGCCGACCTGTTCGAGACCTATGCGGTGACGCTGGTCGCGACCATGGTCCTGGCGGCGATCTTCTTCGCCGGCTCGCCGATGCTGCCCAGCATCATCCTGCTGCCGATGGGCATCGGCGCCGTCTGCATCCTGACCTCGATCGCCGGCACCTTCTTCGTCAAGCTCGGGCCGAGCCAGTCGATCATGGGCGCGCTGTACAAGGGCTTCATCGCCTCGGCGCTGTTCTCGGTCGTCGGCCTCGCGGTCGCGACGACGCTCTTCACCGGCTGGGGCGAACTGACGACTGTCTCCGGCGCGGTCATCAACGGCACCAACCTCTTCTTCTGCGGCCTTGTCGGCCTCGCGGTGACCGGCCTCATCGTCTGGATCACCGAATACTACACCGGCATCGGCTACCGCCCGGTCCGCTCGATCAGCCAGGCCTCGGTCACCGGCCACGGCACCAACGTCATCCAGGGTCTCGCCGTCTCGCTCGAGGCGACCGCGCTGCCGACGATCGTCATCGTCGCCGGCATCATCGTGACCTATGCACTGGCCGGTCTCTTCGGCACCGCCGTCGCGGTGTCGACCATGCTCGGCCTCGCCGGCATGGTGGTCGCGCTCGACGCCTTTGGGCCGGTCACCGACAATGCCGGCGGCATCGCCGAGATGTCGGGCCTGCCCAAGGAAGTGCGCAAGTCGACCGATGCGCTCGACGCGGTCGGCAACACGACCAAGGCCGTCACCAAGGGCTATGCGATCGGCTCGGCCGGTCTCGGCGCCCTCGTGCTCTTCGCCGCCTACAATTACGACCTTTCCTACTTCATCGCCGAGGCGAACAAGGAGGGGGCGACCGCCTTCCAGTATTTCAAGGGCGTCGTTCCCGACTTCACCCTCTCCAACCCCTATGTCGTGGTCGGTCTGCTGCTCGGCGGCCTGATCCCCTACATCTTCGGCGGCATCACTATGACCGCCGTCGGCCGGGCGGCGGGCGCCATCGTCGAGGAAGTGCGGCGGCAGTTCCGCGAGAAGCCGGGCATCATGGCCGGCACGGACAAGCCCGACTATGGAAAGGCGGTGGACATCCTCACCAAGGCGGCGATCCGCGAAATGGTGATTCCCTCGCTGCTGCCGGTGCTGGCGCCGATCGTCGTCTATTTCATCATCTACGCCATCGCGGGGAAGAGCGAAGCCTTCTCGGCCGTGGGTGCGATGCTGCTCGGCGTCATCGTCACCGGCCTCTTCGTCGCCATCTCGATGACGTCCGGCGGCGGCGCCTGGGACAATGCCAAGAAGTCGTTCGAGGACGGCTTCACCGATGCCTCCGGCCAGACCCACTACAAGGGCTCGGACGCGCACAAGGCCTCGGTCACGGGCGACACCGTCGGCGATCCCTACAAGGACACCGCCGGCCCGGCCGTGAACCCGGCGATCAAGATCACCAACATCGTGGCGCTGTTGCTGCTCGCGGTGCTCGCCCATCACTGAGCGCAAGCCGGGCGCGGTCCTCGCGGGCCGCGCCTTCGGCCCCTGAAATGAAAATGCCCGGGACGAGCCCGGGCATTTTTGTTGCGCGAATGGAGCTTGCGATCCCGCTCAGCCGCCGCCGAACGGGTTGCTGGCGCCGACGCCGAGGGCGCCGGTGAGCACCTGCTCCAGGAAGGCCTGGTCCTTGCCGCCGGTCGGTGTCGTCTGCGTGATGAATTCGAAGACGTGGCCGTCCTTGAGGCCGTAATCGGCGACCCGCTCGACGACGTGATTCTTGTCGAAATAGACGGCGAGGACGCGCTGGTCGATGATCTTGGAGTTCTGGAACTCCATGCGTTTGTAGCGGGTCTGCGAGATATAGTACCAGACCTCGCCGCCGAACTCGTTGGTGGTGGACGGCGTGCCGAGCACGATCCGCACCTGGTCCTGGCTGGCGCCGACCGGGATCTGCTCGAGGCCGTTGGCGGGCATCACGAAGCCTGAATGATAGGTCTCGTTCGCGCCGTTCAAAATATTGGTGCTCTTGCAGCCGGCCAGTCCACCGGCGGCGGCGAGCGCGACCAGCACGACCCCGACACGGC
>Ga0209933_1000508_pt1 | contig 68055 bp, 58 predicted proteins | sample ThiBiot_300_biof_FD_183944 | JGI IMG/M metagenome (GOLD analysis project Ga0209933, IMG submission 183944) | Wastewater bioreactor microbial communities from Cape Town, South Africa - Thiocy_cont_300_biof (SPAdes) | ecosystem: Engineered > Bioremediation > Thiocyanate > Unclassified | place...
GGCCTGAGCCTCGCGAGCGGCGCGCTAACAGCGCGCGACGCGGCTGAGCCGTCAGTCTTCCAGCAGGCGCGTCGCCGCCGCGTGCGGCGACATCGTGCCGGAGAGGACCGAGTCGGCAAGCGTATCGAGCCCGCCCTTGCTGCCCGCCTTGATGCGGTTGGCGACGATGTCGGACGCCGCCCGCGCGATCAGATACCGGGCCCGGCGGCGCCTGCGGCTGACCGCATCTTCCGCGCGCACCTTGCCGCCGAGTTGATCCAGCGTCTCGATCAGCTTCGGAACGCCTTCGCCGTTGATGGCGGACGTCTTCAGCACCGGAACTTTGTCGCTCATCGTCGCGCGGATCGAAAGCGCCCCGACGAGCTGCTGTAGCGTCTGCTCAGCGCCCGGCCGGTCGGCCTTGTTGACGACGATGACGTCGGCGATTTCGAGCAGGCCGGACTTCATCGCCTGAATGTCGTCGCCGAGCCCGGGGGCTGCGATGACGACGCGAATGTCGGCGACTTCCGCCACGTCGATTTCGTTCTGTCCCGTGCCGACCGTTTCCAGCAGCACGACGTCGTAGCCCGCGCCGTCGAGCGCATCGATGATGCGCACCGCGGCCGGCGACAAGCCGCCGAGGTAGCCGCGCGACGCCAGCGAGCGCACGAACACGCCGTCGTCGTCGAGTGCCGCGGTCATGCGAATGCGATCGCCCAAAATCGCGCCGCCCGAAACCGGACTCGACGGATCGACCGCGATGACGCCGACGGTGCGTCCTTGCTGCCTGAGCTGCGCGATGATGGCGTTAACGAGCGTCGACTTGCCGGCTCCCGGCGGTCCCGTGAAGCCCACGACGAGGGCGTGGCCGAGATGCGGCTGCAGCGACCGGAGCAGGGCAGGGGCCGCCGCCGACAGCCGTTCCAGTTCCGTGATGACGCTGGCGATGGCGCGCCGCTCGCCCTTGCGCATGCGCTCGACCGTGCCCGGCACGTCGGCGTCCGGAATGCGCGCGACGGGCGCCCGTGTTTTCTCATCCGTCTTCATCATACGGCTGATAAGTGGGAAGCCGGGCGAGCGCAACGGCTGAGCCGAAGTTGCGGCTTAATGCTTGGGATTTAACCACACGGAACGCCGGGCCCGAACCTGTCCGCCGGGGCCTGTGGCTACACAAAAACAGCCGCTCGCTAGAATTTCTCGGCGATCGTGTCCTCGCGCTGGGGCACCTTGGCCGGAGCGCTCGCGAGAATGGTGGGCACCACGTCCTCGATCCGGTCGACGACGTTGAAATGCACGTCGAGGCCGGAACGGATGAAGGTATCGCCCTTCATGTGCTCGAGCAGTTTGAGGAACGGGTCCCAGAAACCTTCGATATTGGCGATCACGATCGGCTTCCTGTGCCGTCCGAGCTGCGACCAGGTCAGCTGCTCGACCAGTTCTTCAAGCGTACCTATTCCGCCCGGTAGCGCCACGAACGCGTCGGCACGATCGAACATCAGCTGTTTGCGAACGTGCATGCTCTCGACGACGATCAGCTCGTCGACATCCTTGAGCATCATTTCACGCGCCCCGAGAAAGTCGGGGATGATGCCGGTCACCTTGCCGCCGCCGCCGAGCGTCGCGCGCGCAACTTCGCCCATCAGGCCGAGGCTGCCGCCGCCGTACACGAGACGGAGGTTGTGATCAGCCAGCGCCTTCCCGAGCTTTCGCGCGGCGACAGCATAAGCCGGATTAAGACCCTTCCCGGAGCCGCAGTAGACGCAGACGCCTTGGACGGGAGAAGGCACAACAAGCTTTTTGGCGGCGGACGTATCCACCGTCGGTTTCAAAATTTCATTCATTCGTATTCCGTTTTTTGTCATCGATGATCTTAATCTAAGAAGCCGGTGCCCCCGTCACCAGAGCATCGCGGCTCCTCAATGGAGGCATTTTCCGGGCGCGGCCGGATGTGCGGCGCAAATCCGGTGGTGGCCGATGAGGTACAGCGGCTCATACAATTCCAGACCCGTATTGGCTGCGAGCGCCGTGGTGTGCTTAGCTCGTAATGGACTTACAAGGCGGTGTTATGAAATCGGGGCAACCAGCCGTTTCTAAGAAGAAAACGGCCGACGCATTCGTGCGGGCGGGACGCCTCCCTATGACCGCATTGGTTGTGCTCTTGGCGCCGTTACCCGCGAGCGCGGCGCTCGTGCAAACGCAGCTTTTCAAGGACGACATCGCGACCGTCGGCGAAGTCGAGGTGGCCTGGATCGATCCTGCCGCCGCGGTCGTCGCCGATCCGGTCGTCCGCATGGCCGATGCCGCGTCCGGTGGCGTGACCGTCAAGTCGAACGCGGAGCCCATTCCGGAGACAACGCTCGCGCAAACGACGACGGCGGAGCCCGCCAAGCCTCAGCCTGCCGGAACCGCGAAGCCTCACGAGAGAGACACGCCGGTCGAAGGCCTGGGCTTTGCCGACCGCGTTCGCGATTGGCTCGCACGCGCCAACCGCGAATTCCAGACGACGATCGTCCCGCGGCTGACGGTGCCCGGAACTGGCGGGACGTCCGCTGAAAAGGATTCGATCGCCCGGAAACTGCACGAAGTGAAAGAGCAGGACGCGGAGGCGGTAGAGGCCGCGCGCCGCGCCAAGGATGCGCTCATCGCCGAGCAGGCCCGGCAAGCGGAAGACGCGCGTCTAGCGAACGAGGAAGCGAAACGCGCCGAGGAGGCTCGCAAGGCGGAGGAGGCGAGAGCCGCGGAAGCCAAGGAAGCCGACGACCTTCGGAAAGCCATCGAAGAGGCGAAGCGCAAAGACGACGAGCGCAACGCTCTCGCAGCAGCCCAACGCGCCGACGAAGACCGCAAGGCCGCCGAAGACGCGTCGCGGCATCTCGAGGAAGCCCGCAAAGCCGAGGAAGCAAGACGGGCGGAGGAAGCGCGCAAGGTCGCGGAAGACGATGCTCGGCGTGCGGACGAGCAACGTAAACGCGCCGAAGAGCAGAAGCGAGCCGACGACGCGAAACGGATCGAGGAAGCTCGCAAAGTCGAAGAGGCGCAGAAGGCCGCCGACGAGGCAAAGCGCGAGCAAGAGGCTCGCCAGGCCGCCGAAGACGCCAAACGCGCCGAGCAGGAACGCTTGGCGCGGGAAGCCGCGAAGCAGGCCGAAGAAGCGCGTCTGGCGGCTGAAGCCAAGCAGAAGCGCGAGCGGCTGGAAGCCGAAGCCGCACGCATCGATGCCGAGGATCGGGCGGCCGAGGCTGAGCGCAAAGCCGCGGAAGCGAAACGTCTCGATGACGAGAAAGCCAAACGCCTCGAAGACGAACGCGCCGCTGCCAAGCTCGCCGCAGAGAAAGCCGAACAGGAACGCCAGCGCGCGGCGGCCCTTGAGGCCGAAACGAAAAAGCAGCAGTCGGCTGCCGCCGCGCCGCCGCAGACATCCGAAACCCGTACCCCTGAAACAGGAACGCTGGCGGGGAAGCCCTCAGAGCCGTCGCCGGCGTCCGGAAGCAAGAAATCGCCGAAGACGAAGCCTGCGGAAAGCAAGGTCGCCTCGCGCAAGCTTGCGCGCGGGCCGGTCGTCAGGCGCTGGATCAGGCGCGCGCCGCGCTGCCACCTGGCGGGACGCCGTATCCGCCCGCCTGGGCATTACACGATTGCGAGCGGCGACACGCTCTGGCGCATATCTCGGCGTCATTACCGCGTCGGCTGGCTTTATTGGCGGCTCTATCGGGCAAATCGCTCGATCATCCGCAATCCGGATCTGATTTACCCTTGCCAGCGCATTTTCATTCCGGCGCGCCGCTGATGGACATTTTTCCGCTCTGACCCTATTTCAACGCGATGCAGCAACGACAATCGAATGGCGCCGCAGGCCGCGGCATCTCTTTGGCTCGCCTGACGCCGACCGCTGAAACCGTACGCATTCTACGGGCGCTCTGGCCGTACGTATGGCCCCACAATCGGCCCGATCTGCAGCGCACGATCGTCGGATCGCTGGTGCTGATCGTCATCGCGAAAGCGGCGACGGTCGGCGTTCCGTTTACGTTGAAATGGGCGACCGACGCGCTCGTCGCAGCGACCGGCGGACACGTTCCCGCGAACCAGACGATACCTTGGTTGATCGGCGCACCGATCCTGGCGTGCGTGTTCTACGGCGTTGCCCGCATCGTGATGTCCTTGCTGATGCAGGTGCGCGAAGGCATGTTCGCGCGCGTCGCGATGCATGCGGTGCGCACGCTGGCGCTCGCGACCTTCGAGCACATGCACCGGCTGTCGCTGCGCTTTCATCTCGAGCGCAAGACGGGAGGATTGACGCGCGTGCTCGAGCGCGGTCGCGCCGGCATCGAGAACATCAGCCGCATGGCGCTGATGACGCTGATCCCGACCATCGTAGAATTCCTGATGATCATCATCGTCTGCGCCTTCGAGTTCGACTGGCGCTTCATCGTGACGATCGTGACGATGATCGTCTGCTATCTTTGGTTCACGGTTCACACGACCAACTGGCGGCTGAAAATCCGCCGCGTGATGAACGAAAGCGATACCGACGCCACGACCAAGTCCGTCGATAGCCTGCTGAACTACGAGACGGTGAAATACTTCGGCGCCGAGCAGCGCGAAGCCGCGCGCTACGACAAGTCGATGGAGCAGTACGAAAAGGCCAGCATCAAGACCTTTACGACGCTCGCGGTGCTGAACTCGGGCCAGGCGGTCATCTTCACCATCGCACTGACGGTGTGCCTCGTCATGGCTGCCAACGACGTGCTCGCCGGCACCTCGACGGTCGGGCGCTTCGCGATGGTGAATCTGCTGATGCTGCAGCTGTTCATGCCGCTGAATTTCATGGGCATGGTCTATCGCGAAATCCGCCAGGGACTGACCGACATCGAGCGCATGATGGAAGTGCTCGATCAGAATCCGGAAGTCGCGGATCGCGAAGGCGCTGGGCTTTTGAAAGTCGACGGCGGCACGATCCGTTTCGAGCACGTCGGCTTTTCCTACGATCCCGAGCGGCAGATATTGAAAGACATCTCGTTCGAGGTGCCGGCCGGAAAAATGGTTGCGATCGTCGGACCGTCGGGTGCGGGCAAATCGACGATCAGCCGTCTGCTGCTGCGCTTCTACGATGTGACGAGCGGGCGGATCACCATCGACGGTCAGGACATTCGCGACGTCACGCAGGCATCGCTGCGCGCCGCGATGGGCGTCGTCCCTCAGGACACCGTGCTTTTCAACGACACGATTTTCTACAACATCAAGTATGGCCGTCATGATGCGACGGACGATGAAGTCTTTGCTGCCGCGAAGATGGCGCAGATCGACGATTTCGTGAAAACGCTGCCCGATGGCTACGACACGATGGTGGGCGAGCGCGGGCTCAAGCTGTCGGGCGGCGAGAAGCAGCGCGTCGCCATTGCGCGAACGATTTTGAAGGCGCCGCCGATCCTCATTCTCGACGAGGCGACGAGCGCTCTCGACAGCCATACCGAAAGAGAGATTCAGGACGCGCTCGATCGCGTGTCGAAAGACAGGACCGCAGTCGTTATTGCGCACCGGCTTTCGACGATCATACACGCCGACAATATTCTTGTGCTCGATGCGGGCCGCGTCGTCGAACAGGGCACGCATGCGGAGCTTGTCACCCGTCGCGGACTTTACGCCGGACTGTGGGCGCGTCAGCGTCAGGCGGAGAAGGCGCGCGAAGAGCTTGCGCATGCTCTGGAGGAAGCCGGTGAGCCGCGTCGCGCCGACGACGTTGCGCTGCTCGAACCCGTGCGTTCGTGAAAAGAATAACCCCGGGGAGAGGTCGGGAGAACCTGCCCCGGGGTCTTTACGAGCTCTGACTGGCCCCTTCCGGGAGGCAGGCGGCAGAACTCGAACTCGTCGCGCTGCGAGCGTTACTGGACGACCTTCGCGATTTCGCCGTCGAGGCGCTTTTTCGCGAGGCCCGTAGCCTTGTATTCCTTGATCTTGTCGAGGTTGACGGGCTTGCCGACCTGCACGAGCACGACCATGCCCATGCCGTAGTGCGGCGCGCACTTCAGGACGTAGAGCCCTTCCTTTTCGGCGTTGAAAACAACTTCCTTGCTGAAACCGCCCTTCACCGGCGCAACGCCTTCCGGCCATACCTCGCGCACGCTCTCGGCATTGTGGCTCTTGTCCGTCGGCACGAACTTGACCGTGTCGCCGGCTTCGACCTTCACGAAGCCGGGTTGGAACACCATGGTGTTTCCGGCATCGTCTTTGTTGCGCATTTCGACGACGTGCTCGGCCGCCATCGCGAAGCGAGGCACGATGATCGCGGCCAGTGTGATGGACGTTGCAAACAGGATCTGGCGAGAGAGTTTCAAGGCACGCTCCTTGGGTCGTTTCAATTATTTACCAAAAAAGTATAGAATTGGGAAGCGGGACGCTCAAGGCAGCGTTGCGAGGGTCAACAGCGGCTTAACGAAGCTGCTTGCGGTTCGTGTCGGAAATCATCCCAGCGATGCCTGCCGCTATCTGGAATAATTCTTCGGAATTGTTCCCAGGGCTCTTCGGGCTGCTAGACTGCGGGCGTCATCCGATAGCCGGCGAAGGCAACGCGCTTGAATTCCGACAATTTCATTTCAATGGCGAAACAAGCAGGGCACGCCATCTGGCGAGCTTCCGTGATCGTCCTCTGGGTCATCCGCGGTCTGCTGCGGACGGCGTGGTCCATCGTGCGCGGGCCGATTATTGCCGCCTTGAATGTGATCGCCGCGCTGTTCGTCCTGTTCGAGGAATGGGGCTGGCGTCCGCTTTCGGCATTCATCGCCCGCCTCGCGAAATATGCGCCCATCGCAGCGGTCGAGCGCTTGATCGCGAGCCTGCCGCCCTATGTAGCTTTGTTCGTCATCGCTTTGCCGACTGCGCTACTGCTGCCTTTGAAGTTCGTCGCCGTCTGGCTGCTGGCAAACAATCACTTCGCCTCCGCGACTATGCTTTTCGTCGGCGCCAAGCTGGCATCCACGGCGCTCATCGCACGCGTCTTCATTCTGACGAAACCGGCGTTGATGCGCATCGGTTGGTTTGCACGCCTCTATGAATGGTTCGTGCCCTGGAAGGATGCGTTGTTCGCCGAAATTCGCGCCTCGTGGGTCTGGCGCTACAGCCGGATGCTGAAGACGCGGATCAAGCTGGAGATCGCGCGTGTTTGGGCGCGAATGCAGCCCGGTCTTGCCGACAAGTGGCGTCGCTGGACGGGTCTCGAGCTGCCGCGATTGTTGAGAAAATGAGTCGGCGCGGGGCAGCGTCCTAGTTTACAAAAGTTCGCAAGAACAGCGCGTTCTGTGCGCTATTCTTCGCAAAAATGCTTTCTGAAGACGACTGCGCGCGCGTTCTATTGCAGGTCAGCAACAGCATTCCCGAGGAAGTGTTTCAGACACCCGCTTGCCCCCAGTCTAATGTTGACGGGGAGTGTCAACTAATTGTTGTGTCCCTCAGCCGGGGTTTGCTGAGCCGTCGCCGCAGTCTCGTCGCCAAGCCATCGAGCAGGCATGGCTGCAGCGCATTGGGGGAATTGAAATGAGGTCAATGGTCAAAGCCGGCGCGGTGTCGGCGTTGGGGCTTTTGTCGCTGGGGGCAGCCGCAGGAGCCTGGGCCGAAGATAAGCCTGTCACCGGAGTTCCCGAAGAATCGATCGCGGCCGGCTGGAACGATCCCGTGCGCGCGTCCTTCGCGCAGCGCGGCGTCCTGTACGGTCTGAACTACACCGGCGAATACTACAACGTGACGTCCGGCGGCGTGTCGCGCGGCTCGACGTACAATGGTTTGATCGAAACCTACGTCGACCTCGATCTGGAGAAATTGCTCGGCTGGAAGGGCGGCACCATCCACGCCAACGCTTATTACGTCCACGGCATCGGCCCGACGACGAACACAGGCAGCAGCTTCGCGGTCAGCAATCTTGAAGGCTTTGAGACCGTCCGTCTCGACGAGCTGTGGTTCGAGCAGGCGCTTCTCGACGACAAGTTGAAATTGAAGTTCGGTGCGATCGCAGCCGATACCGAGTTCTTCGTCAGCGATACCGCCGGCGCATTCTTGAACGGAACGTTCGGCTGGGCTGGCATCCTCGCGACCAACATGGTCCAGGGCGGCCCTGCATATCCGCTGACCGCGATGGGCGCCCGCGCGCAGTTCGCTCCGACCGACAATCTGACTATCCTCGCCGGTATCTTCAACGGCAGCCCTGCGAACCCCTATGCGGACGACTCGCAGAAGAGCAACCGCCACGGGACGGACTTCCGCTTCGGTGACGGCGCACTGCTGATCGTCGAAGGCGCATTCCGGTACGACATCGGCCTCGCCGGTACCGTCAAGGTTGGCGGCTGGCGCCAGTTCGATGCCCCGGACGGTATCTACCAGGACTTCAATACTGGAGAGACGGTCAACCAGGCATCTGGCCTCTATGCGATTGTCGATCAGCAGATCTGGAAAAACGGCGACGATCAGAGCGTGAGCATCTTCGGACGCGTTTCCGGCAGTCCGACGAGCCACAGCGTCATGGATATGTACTTCGACACCGGCGTCGTATTCAGCGGCTTCGTGCCTGGCCGCGCGAAGGACGCCTTCGGCGCAGCTTTCGGCTGGGGTTAGATTTCGTCCGATCTCGTCAGGCTCGACCCCGCCGATGGGCGCGCAACCTATGAGTCGGTGCTCGAACTCAACTATACGGCTCAGATCTGCGACGGCGTCACGCTGACGCCGGACTTCCAGTATTTCTGGAATCCGGGTGCAACGCAGGATGTCGGACACGCAACGGTCATCGGTGCCCGGGCAAAGGTCAGCTATTAAGCCGGCTGGCCCGCGCGAGCGGATTTAAGGAGTTCGCCTTCTGGCGCCGCCGGTCCGGCTGCGCTAGGAGGCGTTTTCATGAGTGAGCCTCAAGATATACCTCCGCCGATCCTGATCGCCGGGCCGACCGCGAGCGGCAAGTCGGCGCTCGCGCTGGCGATCGCCGAGCACGTCGGCGGCGTCATCATCAATGCCGACAGCATGCAGGTCTATCGCGAGCTGCGCATTCTGACGGCGCGTCCATCACCCGAAGAAGAAGCTCGCGTGCCGCACACGCTTTACGGCTTCATCCCCGCCTCGGACGCCTATTCCGCCGGCCGCTTCGTTGCCGACGTCGCCGATGTGCTGGCCAAAGCGCGTCAGGCAGGACAGCGCCCAGTGATCGTCGGCGGCACGGGTCTCTATTTCAAAGCGCTGCTCGAAGGTCTGTCGCCGATCCCAAGTATCGATCCGGCGATCCGCGAGCACTGGCGTGCCGAGGCTGAGCGGCGCGGCGCGGCCGAACTGCATCGCGAACTCGCGGCGCGCGACACGCGCATGGCTGACCGGCTCGCGCCGAACGATACGCAACGCATCGTGCGGGCGCTCGAGGTGATCGATCAGACGGGCAAGTCGCTCGCCGACTGGCAGCAGGTTCCGGGCGTTCCCGTGATCGACGCTGCGAACTCCGTCCGCTTTCTCGTGACGCTCGACCGCGAAGACCTCCACGCCCGGGCCGACGCCCGTTTCGATCGCATGATCGCCTCCGGCGCGCTGGACGAGGTGCGAGAGCTGGAGGCTCTGCAACTCGATCCCGACCTGCCGGCGATGCGCGCCATCGGCGTGCGTCCGCTTCTGGACGTCGTGCGCGGCCAAAGCTCCATCGAAGGTGCCGCCGACGCGGCGAAGGCCGAAACGCGGCAATATATCAAGAGGCAGGAAACATGGTCGCGTCGGAATATGATTTCGTGGAAACAAGTAAATGCGCAATATATGGAAAGTATTGACCGCGATATTTTCGCATTTATTTAGTGTTGACGTTGACCGAATAGACTCTTTTGCCTACGTTTCACACCTTTCAAAGGCTTCGAAAAAGCCGCCGACGGGCCGATCCAGGAGTTCGCCACATGGCACGAACAATGACGGGTGCCGAAATCGTTCTGACCGCGCTCGCCGACCAGGGCGTCGAGTTGATTTTTGGCTATCCGGGCGGAGCCGTCCTGCCGATCTACGATGAGATTTTCCAGCAGGACAAGATCCGCCACATCCTCGTGCGCCAGGAAGGCGGCGCGCTGCACGCGGCCGAAGGCTACGCGCGCTCGACGGGCAAGGTCGGCGTGTGTCTGGTGACGTCGGGTCCCGGCGCGACCAACGCTGTGACCGGCCTCGCCGACGCGCTGATGGATTCGATCCCGCTCGTCTGCATCACCGGACAGGTGCCGACGCACCTCATCGGCAACGATGCGTTTCAGGAATGCGATACCGTCGGCATCACGCGTCCGTGCACGAAGCACAACACGCTCGTGAAGAACGTCAACGATCTCGCACGCGTGCTGCACGAAGCCTTTCATATCGCGCGCACGGGCCGTCCCGGTCCGGTTGTCGTCGACATTCCGAAGGACGTGCAGTTCGCGATGGGCAACTACGTCGGCCCGTCCAACATTCAGCACAAGACCTACCGTCCGTACCTGAAGCCGGACCAGTCGGCCGTGCGCGAAGCCGTCGAGGCGATCGCGGCCGCCAAGAAGCCGGTGTTCTACACGGGCGGCGGTATCATCAACTCGGGTCCGAAGGCGAGCCAGCTGCTGCGCGAATTCGTGCGGCTTACCGGCTTTCCAATTACCTCGACGCTGATGGGCCTCGGCGCCTATCCCGCGTCAGACAAGCAGTGGCTCGGCATGCTCGGCATGCACGGCACTTACGAAGCCAACCTCGCGATGCACGATTGCGACGTGATGATCAACATCGGCGCCCGCTTCGACGACCGCATCACCGGCCGCATCGACGCGTTCTCGCCGAACTCGAAGAAGATCCACGTCGACATCGATCCGTCGTCGATCAACAAGAACATCCAGGTCGACATCCCGATCGTCGGCGATTGCACCTACGTGCTCGAGGAGATGCTGAAGATCTGGAAAGCCAAGGCGCCCGTGCTCGATAAAGCGGCACATAAGGCATGGTGGAAGCAGATCGACGGCTGGCGGGCGAAAAAATCGCTTGCCTACAAGAACTCCAAAGACATGATCATGCCTCAGTATGCGTGTCAGCGTCTTTACGAGTTGACGAAAGACCGCGACACCTACTTCACGACCGAGGTCGGCCAGCACCAGATGTGGGCCGCCCAATTCCTCCACTTCGAGGAGCCGAACCGTTGGATGACGTCGGGCGGACTTGGAACGATGGGCTACGGGCTGCCCGCCGCGATCGGCGTGCAGCTTGCGCATCCGAAGTCGCTCGTCGTCGACGTGGCGGGCGATGCGTCCATTCTTATGAACATCCAGGAATGCTCGACGGCGGTGCAGTACCGGCTGCCGGTGAAGGTGTTCATCATGAACAATGAGTACATGGGCATGGTGCGCCAGTGGCAGCAGCTTCTGCACGGCAACCGCCTGTCGGAAAGCTACACGGAAGCGCTTCCGGATTTCGTCAAGCTCGCCGACGCCTATGGCTGGACCGGCATGCGTTGCGATCATCCCGCCGATCTCGACGACGCGATCGAGGCGATGATCAACACCAAGGGCCCGGTCATCTTCGACTGCCACATCGCCAAGCTCGCCAACTGCTTCCCGATGATCCCGTCGGGCAAAGCCCATAACGAAATGCTGCTCGGCGAAAACGTTTCCGACGAAGACGTCGAGCGCGCGATCGGCGATGAAGGCAAGGTATTGGTGTGAGACACATCAAAAAACGCAGTGCGGTCTGGGGTTTTCTCATTGCGCTCGCATTGGGCGCGAGCGCAATTGCTCCGGCGCCTGCGTTCGCCAAGGAAACGTGGGACCGCGTCGCCAACATCAAGGACTCGGCGAAGCGTCTTGCCGAGCTGCATAAGCGCGAAGGTTCGCAAGGCGTCCTGAAGTTTCTCGACGCCTGCTATCGCACTCAGATGCTGTCGAGCAACTATACCCCCGGCCTCGAGTCCTGCATGGCGCAGGATTACATGCACTCGCAGGTTCTGGCGCGCATCTACGCGCGAATTCCGCAAGCCGAGCGCGTGCGCATGGGCGTCCCGGCGCCCGAAGACATCGCCAACTCCATGGGACAGCGGTTCGTCGCTGCGTTCAAGCAATACAAGATATCGGTGAAGGAAGCCGACGCTTTCAGAAAGCTCGTCGATAAGAACGGAATGCCGATCTTCATCAAATCCGCGTTTCCGCCAAACACGCAAGGCGATGCGGGCAGCGAAGGCGCTCAGGGTGGACGCTGAACCATGCTGAAACTCGTGATCGCCAACAAGCTGTATTCGTCGTGGTCGCTGCGTCCGTGGGCTCTCCTCAAAGCTTTCGAGATCCCGTTTGAAGAAGTCACCATTCCGCTGCGACGTCCCGACAGCCGCGAGCGGCTTATGGAATATTCGCCGTCCGGCAAGGTTCCGGTTCTCGTCGATGATGACGTGTTCGTCTGGGAAAGCATGGCGATCGTTGAAACGATCGCCGAGCGCAATCCCGATCGCGCGATCTGGCCGCGCGATGCCAAGGCGCGTGCGCACGCTCGCGCGATTTCAAACGAAATGCACAGCGGCTTTCAGGCGCTCCGCCAGGCATGCCCGATGCATCTCGGGGCGCGGTTCGCGACGCCCGTGCTGACGGACTCGCTGCAGGCGAACATCGATCGCATTGAAGATATCTGGTCCGAAGCCCGCAATCGTTTCGGCGGCAACGGACCGTACCTCTACGGCGCCTTCACGGCGGCCGACGCCATGTACCTTCCGATCGTCACGCGCTTCGAGACTTATGGAGTCCCGGTTCGCGAGGCGACGCGCGCCTACATGGACACCATGCTCGCGCATCCCGCTTTTGTTGAATGGCGAACAGCGGCATTCAGCGAAGAGTGGAGAATTCCGGATTATGCGGTGGGCCACACGCTCATCGAAAGCTACGTCTGACGATTGAGATCATCACAATGGCCGAGCCGCAGAAGCAGTCCCACTATCCAAGTCCGGCGCGCACGCAGGAGATCGTCTCCCGCACGCTGTCGATCTTCGTCGACAACGAGCCCGGCGTGCTGGCGCGCGTCATCGGGCTGTTCGCCGGCCGCGGCTACAACATCGACTCGTTGACCGTGACCGAGGTCGAGCACGAGAAACACCTGTCGCGCATCACCGTCATTACCAGCGGCACGCCGGCCGTGCTCCAGCAGATCAAGCATCAGCTCGAACGGCTCGTGCCGGTGCACCGCGTGCGCGACCTGACGGAAGAGGGCGATGCCATCGAGCGCGAGCTGGCGCTGATCAAGGTCGTCGGCAAGGGCGAAAAGCGGATCGAGGCGCTACGCATCGCGGAAATCTTCCGTGCCCGCGTCGTCGACACCTCGACCGAGCACTTCGTTTTCGAGATGACGGGCAAACCGTCGAAGATCGAGACCTTTCTCAATCTCATGATCGAACTTGGCCTCGCCGAAGTCTCGCGCACGGGCATCGCTGCCATCGGGCGCGGACCCGGCGGCCACTGAATTTCGTACTAGGGAGCATCCAGGAAGCCGGCCTGCAAAAAGTTCAGTTAATGAAGCTCGGCTTGTCCGGGCTTTGAAACCCGCCCTCCGTTGCTGCCGCGTCCGTTCGCGCACGCAATGACCGTTGAAACGGCGGGGCGTTCTGAGTAGGTTCCGGCCATATTTTCCGGGCGCTCTCTATCGCGTCCCACGTCAACCCAGCCCGACCGTCGATTCCGACCGGGGAACCCGAAAGGCCGCCCATGCGCGTCTATTACGATCGTGATGCCGACATCAATCTCATCAAGTCGAAGAAAGTTGCTGTCGTCGGCTACGGCAGCCAGGGCCACGCGCACGCGCTGAACCTTCGCGACTCGGGCGTCAAGGACGTCGCGATCGCACTTCGCAAGGGCTCGGCCTCCGCACAGAAAGCGGAGAAGGAAGGCTTCAAGGTTCTCGACGTGGCGGAAGCCGCCAAGTGGGCCGACGTCATCATGATGCTGACGCCCGACGAGCTGCAGGGTGACATCTATAAAGATCACCTCGCTCCGAACATGAAGAAGGGCGCTGCGCTGCTCTTCGCGCACGGCCTCAACGTGCATTTCAATCTGATCGAGCCGCGCGACGATCTCGACGTCGGCATGGTCGCGCCGAAAGGCCCCGGCCACACCGTGCGCGGCGAATACCAGAAGGGCGGCGGCGTGCCGTGCCTCATCGCCGTGCATCAGGACAAGAGCGGCAACGCGCACGACCTCTTTCTTTCGTATGCGTCGGCCATCGGCGGCGGCCGCTCGGGCGTCATCGAGACGACGTTCCGCGAGGAATGCGAAACGGATCTCTTCGGCGAGCAGGCTGTTCTCTGCGGCGGTCTCGTCGAACTCATCCGCAACGGCTTCGAAACGCTCGTCGAAGCGGGCTACGCCCCGGAGATGGCCTATTTCGAGTGCCTGCACGAAGTGAAGCTCATCGTCGACCTCATCTATGAGGGCGGCATCGCCAATATGAACTACTCGATCTCGAACACGGCCGAGTACGGCGAATACCGCACCGGCCCGCGCATCGTCACGCCCGAGACGAAAGCCGAGATGAAGAAGGTCCTCGCCGACATTCAGTCCGGCCGCTTCACGCGCGACTGGATGCTCGAATGCAAGGCCGGCCAGCCGAGCTTCAAGGCGACGCGCCGCCTGAACGACAGCCATCAGATCGAGGAAGTCGGCGCCAAGCTGCGCGCCATGATGCCGTGGATCTCGAAGAACAAGCTCGTCGACAAGGGCAAGAACTAAAGTTCGCCGCGTTCAGCGGCGCCCGGACTATCGAACATGGAAGCGGCGGATCGATTTCCGCCGCTTTTTTTATTCGGCGACCGCCGACGTTGACGCGCACGAGCGCGAGACGAAATGTCGAACAGGGAATATGACGGGAAGCCGAAGCCGTGAACCGACCCGCACTGCCGCTCTCTTGGGGAGGGTTTACGTGCGGCAGCGCGGGCGGTCCACGTCATATCCAGCCGTTCGCCCAATACGCAGGACGGATGGCCGGGACTAACGCGGGCGGCAGAGGAGCGGGGACCTCTGCCGCCCGTTTCCGAATTCTGCCGCTCACGCAGCTTCCTCGGATATGGTGGGGCTCCGCGCAGCACATTTGCTACGTGGGCCCGATGGCTGTTCCATCGGGAGGCAGAACGACCCCTGCATGCACCTCGCCACGCATCGATCCTGATGCAACACCAGGACTTAGAACCGGCAATGAGGTGCTGGGAGATCTTGACTGTCGCCCCCCAGCGACGCTGTCTTGAGAGCGATATGCGATTGGAATCGTGTCCACGTCATGACCGAACTTCGCAATTTACATGGCCAAGCAGATTTTATGGGGAGACGCGACCCTGCAAAAACATGCGATGATATCAGTGCTTTGAGCATTTAAATCTGTCTCAAAATGACCGTTGCGGGTTCTAATCAGATCGAGACTTATTTGTGGCTTGGCTGTTTGTCTGATGACGCAAAGTGAGTTCGATCGCGTGACGCGCAACGATTTGGATGGCGTCAAAAAACTTTCCTCGTGTCTGTTGCAGGTGAGTTCCGCGCGCTGGGAATTTGCACGAGAAAACGCCAGCGCGATCGATGCGCAATGGGCCGAAGCACAGCGCGACAATCCGAATTACTTCAACGGCACGATCTATCTCGTTGACGGCGTGACGATCTCTGACGGAGCGTTGCGAGCATCGCTGCTGCGTACGGATTTCAAAAGCTACCTGTATTGGCGGCTCGCGGGGTTTCCGGAAGCAGGCGTTCTCGACGGCTTCGGCTCTGCGCTCATTCGCACGCAAGACGGACACATCATGCTCGGTCGTCAGCGAATGGGAAACGTCAACGGCGGACAAGTCTATGCACCCGCCGGGTTCATCGACGAGAAGGATGTCGGCGCCGACGGCATCATTCGCATTGATCGCTCGGCGCTGCGCGAGGCTGCCGAGGAAACAGGCATCGATTCTGACGCGCTCGAGAAAGACGACGGCTATTATCTGACCCGCTCCGGAGCGCAACTGTCGATCGGCGTGCCGTTGCGCATCAACATGACGGCGGCCGAATTCGTCCGTCGCGCCGAGGCGCACATCCGCGCCACGACCAATTCGGAACTGGACGCGGTCGTCGCCGTCGCCGGACCATCCGACATCGAGAACCTTCCAATGCCGCGCTACATGCGCGTGCTGATGGATGCGCTTTTTGCAGGCATCTGATCCTGCTCTCACACTGCAAAAAATGCTTGGCGGCAGAAGCGCCTTGCCCCATGGTGCCGCCGCTCCGCTGATAGGGCGTGGGTCGGCTCATAGCGGGGAGACTGGCGCGCAATGGCGCTCAATTACTATATCCTTGACGTATTCACCGAGAGACCGTTCGGCGGCAATCCGCTGGCGGTCGTCACCGAAGCCGACAGTCTCTCGAGCGCCGACATGCAGGCGATTGCGCGCGAATTCAATCTCTCCGAAACGGTTTTCGTTCTGACACCGACGAGCGCCGGACACACTGCCCGCATCCGCATCTTTACGCCAAGTCGCGAGCTTGCTTTCGCCGGTCATCCGACGCTCGGCGCCGCAGTACTGCTGGCGGAACTTCGATCGCAGCCGCAGCTCAACGGCGAGAGCGATGCGATCATCGCGCTCGAAGAAGAAATCGGCAGCGTCCGCGTCGGCGTCCGCCTGCGCACGCAGGCCGCCGCATTCGGTGAGTTCGATGCGCCGAAAGCGACCGCAACCCTCGAACGTCTGCCGGAGCCGGAGGAAGTGTCCGCCGCTGTCGGACTGATCCCGATCGAGGTTGGATTTGAAAACCACAAGCCGACGCTGCTCAGAGGTGCGAACAACTTTGCGTTCGTGCCGGTCGCCAATCTTGAAGCGATGGCGAAAGTGAAAGTCGCGCCGCAGCGCTGGGCGGATGTTTTCTCATCCCGCGACGTGCATGGCGTCTTTCTTTATACGCGCCAGTCCGTGCGCGTGCAGTCGGCTTTTCATGTCCGCATGTTCGCGCCCGATCTCGGCGTGCCGGAAGACCCTGCAACGGGCTCCGCCGCTGCGGGCTTCGCACACGTCATCAACGAGTTCGACGAATTGCCCGACGGCACGCACAAGCGCGCCATCGAGCAGGGCATCGAGATGGGCCGTCCGAGCGCGATCGCGCTGACGATGACCATCGGGCGCGGCAAGCTCGAGACGGTACGCATCGGCGGCCACGCCATCCGGGTCGCCGAGGGCAAGCTCCTCGCCTGACGTCTGCGGCTCGTTCAGCGACTGCGCGGCAGCATCCGCACGAGCGTGTTGTCTTTCTGCAGATAATGGTGCGCGAGCGCTGCCAGCGCGTGAAACCCGATCAGGAAGTAGAGCGCGTTGCCGATGTACTCGTGCACGCCCTCGATCTGCTTGGCGAGGTCTTTGTTTTCGGCAATCAGCGGCGGCAGCGTCAGCCCGAAGAACGGGATCGGCTTGCCTTCCCCGCTCAGGATGAGCCAACCGAGCACCGGCATCGCGATCATTGCCGCATAAAGCACCGCATGCATTGCGTGCGCTGCGGCCGTCTGCCAGGCGCTCGGACGCGGCACGATCTGAGGCGTGCGGTTCTGGCTTCTAACGAAAATCCGGACGATGACCAGCAGCAGGACCGTCAGCCCGAGCATGAAATGCAGTGCTTTAAGTTGGTCTCTGGGATCGCTGCCCTTGGGAAAGTAAACGCGCAGTTCGATCGCCGCAAACACCGCTGCGATGAGGAGGGCCGTGAGCCAATGGATCGCGATGAGGGCAGGCGAGTAGGTCTCCCGGCGGAGCGTCGTTCCGGCAACCGAAGTCATAATGAGGTGTCTCCAAGCGTTTGCGGGCATCAGAATTGAGGAAGGCTAAGCCGGTCCCCGCGTGTCCGGCTGAACGGCGAAACCTTTACGACCCGTCGGTCGAGGCGCCGCACCTCCCCCACTCTTGCATTTTGGGATTACTTTAGACCATTTAAAGATTGCCGGGCTTGACACGGGCGGGGGTTTTGGCGTTCCACAGGTTCAGATGACACAGGTACCGTTCCCAGTTTGGCCTTGCGCGCAGCGCGCCCTCCGTCAGGAGCGTGCCCGGGAATTCGTGTGCTGGTGCGATAATGGTTTCCTATTGCCGCTTACGGGCCCCTGGGCCGCATGAAGCTCGGCTGTCCGCCGGGTGGTGCTCAGGGGATCGACGACTTTTAAATGAGCGTAGAGCGACAAGCGGCGACCCCCATGAGCGGTCGCCCGGCAAAGGATAGAAACCGATGACGTCCGTTACCGACAATGCGCCGGCCGCGCCGAAGCGCGACGAAGACAAGATCCTGATTTTCGATACCACGCTCCGCGACGGCGAACAGTGCCCCGGCGCGACGATGACGTTCGAGGAGAAACTTCAGGTCGCCGAGCTCCTCGACGACATGGGCGTAGATATCATCGAAGCGGGTTTTCCGATTGCGTCTGAAGGCGACTTCGAGTCGGTGACGGAAATCGCCAAGCTCGCCCGGCATTCGGTGATCTGTGGTCTTGCGCGCGCCAATTTCGGCGACATCGACCGCGCGGGCGAAGCCATCAAGCACGCCAAGCGCAGCCGCATTCATACCTTCATCGGCACGTCGCCTCTGCATCGCCAGCATCAGCTGCAGCTCTCGCAGGATGAGGTGTTCGAGCGCGTCGTCGCATCCGTAACGCGCGCCCGCGGCTACACCGACGACGTCGAGTGGAGCGCGATGGACGCGACACGCACGGAGCATGATTACCTCTGCCGCGTCTGCGAAGCGGCGATCAAGGCCGGCGCCACCACGATCAACATCCCCGATACCGTCGGCTACGCGCTGCCCGAGGAATATTTCGACCTCATTACGATGTTGAGAACGCGCGTTCCGGGCATGGACAAGGTCGTCATTTCCACCCATTGCCACGACGATCTCGGCCTTGCGGCTGCAAACTCGCTCGCGGGCGTCCGCGCCGGCGCGCGCCAGATCGAATGCACCATTAATGGTCTCGGCGAGCGCGCAGGCAATGCGGCGCTGGAAGAGATCGTCATGGCGGTTCGCACGCGTCACGATCTGATGCCGCATCACACCGGCATCAAGACCGAGATGCTGTCGCGCGCCTCGAAACTCGTCTCGGCCGTGACGAATTTCCCCGTGCAGTACAACAAGGCGATCGTCGGCCGGAACGCCTTCGCGCACGAAAGCGGCATCCATCAGGACGGCGTGCTGAAGCACACCGAGACCTACGAGATCATGACGCCGGAGTCGGTCGGCGTCGGAAAATCATCGCTCGTCATGGGCAAGCACTCGGGCCGCGCCGCGTTCAAGTCGAAGCTCAAGGAACTCGGCTACAATCTCGGCGACAACGCGATGGAGGACGCCTTCAATCGCTTCAAGGCGCTCGCCGACCGCAAGAAGCACGTCTACGACGAGGATATCGAAGCCCTCGTCGACGACGGCGTCGCGCACATGAACGACCGGGTCAAGGTCGCGGCGTTGACGGTGATCGCCGGCACGATGGGGCCGCAGTCGGCGACGCTGACGCTCGACATCGAAGGCCAGTCGAAAACGGTGCAGGCGGTCGGCAATGGACCTGTCGATGCAACCTTCAATGCCATCAAACAGCTGCTGCCGCACAACGCCCGCCTGGATCTCTACCAAGTGCACGCCGTGACCGAAGGGACCGACGCCCAGGCCGAGGTTTCCGTGCGCCTCGAAGAGGACGGACGCATCGTGACGGGCCGCTCCGCCGATCCGGACACTCTGGTGGCCTCCGCCCGCGCTTACGTAGCGGCTCTGACCAAGCTGACGGTGAAACGGCAGAAAACCGCGCAGGCGCAGCAGGCCGTTTAAGCGGCGGTTCGGCGGGCTCGCATGCGGCATCGCCGACGCAGATAAGGCTTGGATCAAGAGGGGGTGGACAGTCCGGTTCACCGATGCTATGCGCTCCCTCTACGGGGCCCGCAATTGGGCCCCTTCGACGTCCTTGGGCCATCGCAGGCCACGAGGACGCCACGGCGGGTGATTAGCTCAGTTGGTAGAGCAGCTGACTCTTAATCAGCGGGTCCACGGTTCGAGTCCGTGATCACCCACCATTGAATTGCTAGTAGTTTTCTCACTTTCTGCCATTGTTCGAGTTGCCGGTTTGGCACTCGTTTGGCAGAGTCACGTTTTGTCTCACTTCTCCATCCGGATGATTGCAGCGTGGGGACGCGCCTCCCACAAATCGCATGTCGCGGTAATGGCCATGCGGGCTCCTTAATTCTTTATGCAACGGGATAAGGCGTGAAGCGCCGCTCGTTTTCATCAACAGCAGAGCGCCCGCCAATCGGAGGGAATGCCCGTTGCGGACAATTCGGCCGCTCGCAGACCTTGCAGCCCACGCCGATCGGCACCGCAACGCCTGAGTTGGCGAGGTTCAAGCCCTTCGCGTAGACGAGCCGGTTCGCGTGACTGAGGTCGCAACCGAGCCCGATTGCGAAGGTTTTTACCGGCGCACCGAATCCGCCGTGCCCACGCGATACCGTTCGCGCAACCCAAAGGTACGTGCGGCCGTCCGGCATTTGAGCGAGCTGTGTGAGAATACGCCCGGGCGTGGAAAATGCCTCGTACACGTTCCAGAGCGGGCATGATCCGCCGACGCGCGAAAAATGGAAATCCGTCGCCGACTGACGCTTCGAGATATTTCCGGCTCGATCGACGCGCACGAAGAAGAACGGGACGCCGCGAGATTCCGAACGCTGCAGCGTGCTCAAGCGATGACAGATCGTTTCAAATCCGACGCCAAAGCGCTGGCCGAGTAGATCGATATCGTAGCGCAGGGCTTCCGCGGCTGCGAGAAACGGCTTGTAGGGCATCACCAATGCGCCGGCGAAATGATTGGCGAGGCCGATACGCGCCAGACGGAAGGTTTCATCGCTGTCGTCAGCGGCATCTTTCGCCAAGCGGTCAAGCGTGTCGCCGATGTCGAGGAAGGCAAGCTGCGTCGCCATCTCGAACGCCTGCTGGCCAGGGTTGAGGTTCGCAGAAAGTTCAAGCGTGCGCCGCGCGCGATTGAATCGCCGTTGCGGCGAGAGCGTATCGGTTGCGGGAACGATAACGATATCGACGCCGTGCTCCGAACGCAGATAGTCTCGCAGTCCGGTCGCAACGTCACCGATCACCAGCTGAGCTTTGCCGAACAGCGCTTCGGCGGCTTCGTCGAGCTCCGCGATGTAGTTGTGATGCGCGTAAAAGTAGTCGCGCACCTTTTCGTAGGGCATCAGCGTCGCGGGTTCGATCTCTTCCGCGCTCAGCCCGAAGCGCGATGCCATCGCGTCGGCGCGCTCGGACGCCTGGCGTGACCGCGCCTGCAGCGCAACGATGGCGCGTCCAACCGCCGGCATGTTGGCGGCAATTTCGCGAATCTCCGTGAGCGCGACGTGCTCGCCGAGGCCGGGGTCGGCGAGCACGTCCTTCAAATCCGCGATGAGACGCGCTTCCTCGTCTTCGGAAAAAAGCTGCACATCGACGCCGAACACGGCGTTGATCTTGAGGAGGATCGGAACCGTCAGCGGCCGCTGATTTTTCTCGAGCTGATTGAGATAGCTCGGGGAAAGCTCGAGCGCCCGCGCCAGGGCGACTTGCGTCAGCCCGCGCTCCTCGCGGAGCCGCTTCAGGCGAACGCCCATGAACGCTTTTCTCATGCAGACCTCGACATTCGCAAAATTCGCAAATTCGCAACCCTAGCCTCGCAAATCTCCGCAATTTCAGGCGTTTCGCGCGACTTCGGAATGCGGATATTGCGAATATCAAGTCATTTGGCAAGCGAGGACGGCATGAAGACTTCGGAAATGGTGCAGCTGGGAATCGATGCGGCTTCCGACCGGTTCGATGGGATCGAGCGACCCTATTCCGTTGCCGACGTCATGAAGCTGCGCGGTTCGGTGCCGATCCGATATACGCTCGCCGACATCGCCTCGAAGCGTCTTTGGCAACTTCTCAACGCCGAACCTTATGTGCACGCGCTCGGCGCCGTCACCGGCAATCAGGCGATGCAGATGGTTCGCGCCGGATTGAAAGCCATCTATCTCTCCGGCTGGCAGGTCGCCGCTGACGCCAACACGGCAAGCGCGATGTACCCCGACCAGAGCCTCTATCCGGCGAACGCTGGTCCGGAGCTTGCGCGCCGCATCAATCGTACCCTGCAACGTGCCGATCAGATCGAGCATATGGAAGGCAAGTCGAGCGTCGCGACGTGGTTTGCTCCGATCGTCGCGGATGCGGAAGCCGGGTTCGGCGGGCCGCTGAACAGCTTCGAGATCATGAAGGCTTACATCGAAGCGGGCGTCGCCGCCGTCCACTTCGAGGATCAGCTTGCTTCGGAGAAGAAGTGCGGCCACCTCGGCGGCAAGGTTCTAATTCCGACAGCAGCGCATATTCGCAATCTCGTGGCTGCGCGACTTGCCGCCGACGTCATGGGCGTTGCAACGCTCATCGTCGCGCGCACCGACGCCGAGTCGGCGAAGCTCATTACGTCCGATATCGATGAGCGCGACCGCGAATTCATCATCAAGGGTGAACGTACCGCCGAAGGCTTCTACACGTTGCGCAACGGCGTCGACGCATGCATCGCGCGCGGCCTCGCCTATGCGCCGTACGCCGACTTGCTGTGGTGGGAAACATCGACACCCAATATCGAGCATGCGCGTAAATTTGCCGAGGCCATTCACGCCAAGTATCCCGGCAAAAAGCTCGCCTACAATTGCTCGCCGTCATTCAACTGGCAGAAGAAGCTCGATCCCGCGACCATCGCGAAGTTCCAGAGCGAGCTTGGCGCGATGGGCTACAAGTTCCAGTTCGTGACGCTCGCCGGTTTCCATCAGCTGAACCACGGCATGTTCGAGCTTGCGCAAGGGTATCGCGATCGCGGCATGGCTGCGTACTCGGAACTTCAGCAGGCCGAATTCGCGAGCGAAGCGCGCGGCTATACCGCGACGCGTCACCAGCGCGAAGTCGGAACCGGATATTTCGACGCCGTTTCTCTTGCGATTACCGGCGGAACGTCATCGACGACGGCCATGTCGGCATCGACCGAGACCGCGCAATTCCATGACGATGCAGTGAGACCGGCGGCCGAATAAGCCGCCAGCGGGAGCAATTTCCTTGAGATCAGCGGACATCATCAACATGGCCGAGCCGTTCAACGGACCCAAAAATCACGATGTCGACGCAGCCATTCGTAAGGTCGCCGACACGCTGCACCGGCTCAATCTGCAAATTCATCAAGCCGTCGAAGCTGGCGCGTCGATTGAGCTGATGCGGGCTCATCGCGTCCACAACGGCCGCGGCCAATGGGGCGATCAAATGGTTCCGATCGTGCGCGTGCCCGACACGCCAGCAAAGGAATGAGAGATGTCGTCTGATCTTGCCGAGACGCGCTTTGCCGAAATCGTGTTTCCTGAACAGGCCAATCATTACGGCACGCTGTTCGGCGGAACGGCTTTGAACTTGATGAGCAAGGCGGCGGCGATTGCGGCCGCACGCCGCGCAGGCGCGAGCGTCGTCATGGCGCGATCGGACCGCGTCGATTTTCATATGCCGGTTCTCGTCGGCCAGCTCGTCGAACTCATCGCGCGCGTCGAGCGGGTCGGGCGTTCCTCGATGACCGTCAAGGTCGAGGTCGTCGCCGAAACGCTCGGTAAAGCCGATCGCAAAGTGGCAATGCGCGGCAGCTTCGAAATGGTCGCCGTCGATGAGCATGGTCGCCCGCAACCGATCTCGGCACAGACCACCGCTTGAACTTATCCAGTCATTCGAAAGGCAAGACGCGCATGGTTCAGTCTGCAAACCTTGGCTTCCCCCGCATCGGCTTGAAGCGCGAACTCAAAAAGGCGACGGAAAGCTATTGGAAAGGGGAGCTTGATTACCTCGCGCTACGCAAAATCGGCGCCGACCTTCGCGCGCGCCATTGGCGCCTTCAGCGCGATCTCGGGATTGAAATCATCCCTTCGAACGATTTTTCGTTCTACGATCAGGTTCTCGATACGACTGCGATGCTTGGCGCGGTACCCCCGCGCTATCGCGCCGATGTCGCCGGAACCTCCGCGAAGTTTTCGCCGTCGGCGCGGACCTCCAATGCCTACGCGATGATGGCCGATGTTGCGGAAACCGCGGAAGTGCAGGGCAGCGTCGATCTCGACACCTACTTCGCGATGGCGCGCGGGTCCGCTGCGGCTCCCGCAATGGAAATGACGAAGTGGTTCGATACCAATTATCACTACATCGTCCCTGAGTTTTACGAGGATCAGGAATTCCGGCTCGCGTCGCGCAAGGCGATCGACGAGTTCAAGGAAGCCAAGGCGCTCGGCATCCATACGCGGCCGGTGCTGGTGGGGCCGATGACTTTTCTGTCGCTCGGAAAGGCGAAAAGTGCGGATCTCGATCCGCTGTCGCTCATCGAACGCGTGCTACCCGTTTACGCCGAAGTTCTGACGACGCTCGCTTCCGAGGGCGCAGATTGGGTGCAAATCGACGAACCCATCCTCGGCACGGATTTGAATGACGCGCAGCGCGACGCCTTTCGTAAGGCCTACGCGACCTTGTCGAAGTGCGGTCTGAAGATCGTCGTTGCCACTTACTTCGAGCGACTCGACGACAATCTTTCGCTTGTTGCCGCGCTGCCGATCGACGGACTGCACATCGATCTCGTTCGCGCGCCGGAGCAGCTTGCGTCCGTGCTGTCGGTTTGGCCGAAGTCGCGCACCCTGTCGCTCGGCGTCATCGATGGACGCAACATCTGGCGCGCCGATCTCGACGCCGCCTTCAGCCTCGTCGAAAAGGCGATTGCTGCGCGGGGACCTGACAGCCTCCAGATTGCGCCGTCGTGCTCGCTCTTGCACGCGCCGGTCGATCTCGACAGCGAAACGAAGCTCGACGACGAACTCAAGTCCTGGCTGGCGTTCTCAAAGCAAAAGCTTGCTGAACTCGCGGCGTTGACGCATGCGGCCAATAACGGGAAGCAAGCGGCAGCGGAAGTATTCGCGGCAAGTGCGGCGGCCGCGAAATCGCGTGCGTCGTCTGCGCGTGTTCATGATGCCAATGTCGCGGCGCGCCTTGCGGGCTCTAAGCCTGGCGATGCCAATCGCGCCGGTGACTTCGAGCATCGTCAGGCGAAGCAGCGCACGCGTTTCGCATTGCCGAAATTCCCAACAACGACGATTGGATCGTTTCCGCAAACGGAAGAAGTCCGCAAAGCGCGCGCCGCGCATCGCCGCCGTGACATCGATGATGCCACATATGACGCGTTTCTTATGAACGAGACCGAGAACGCTATCAGCGTTCAGGAAAACCTCGGCATCGATGTGCTCGTTCATGGCGAGTTCGAGCGTAACGACATGGTGGAATACTTCGGCGAGCAGCTTTCCGGATTCGTCTTCACGCAGAACGGCTGGGTTCAATCGTATGGAAGCCGGTACGTAAAGCCGCCGATCATTTTCGGCGATGTCTCGCGACCGAAGCCGATGACGGTGCGCTGGTCGGCTTACGCCCAGTCGCTCACGACAAAGCCCATCAAAGGCATGCTGACTGGCCCCGTGACGATCCTGCAATGGTCGTTCGTTCGCGACGACCAGCCGCGTTCCGTCACGTGCCGGCAGATTGCATTCGCCATTCGCGACGAGGTCATCGATCTGGAAAAGACCGGTATCGGCATCATTCAAATCGACGAGCCGGCGTTGCGCGAAGGCTTGCCGATAAGATTGAAGGACAGAGAGGCTTACCTCAAATGGGCTGTCGAGTGCTTTCGGCTCACCGCAGCCGGAGCATCCGATCTGACGCAGATCCACACGCACATGTGTTACGGTGAGTTCAACGACATCATGGAGGCGATTGCCGCGCTCGACGCCGACGTCATTTCAATCGAGACGTCGCGTTCGCAGATGGAATTGCTCGATGGCTTTTCAGAGTTCAAGTATCCGAACGAGATCGGACCGGGCGTCTACGACATCCATTCGCCGAGATGCCCGTGCGTTGGCGAGATGACAAATCTCATCGCGAAGGCGCGCGAGCGGCTCGCGCCGGAGCAAATCTGGATCAATCCGGATTGCGGCTTGAAAACGCGCAAATGGGATGAAGTTCTTCCCGCATTGAAGAACATGGTCGAGGCAGCGAGAAAGATGCGGGAGACTACCTAGAGACGTCGTTGTGGCCAGGTCCGCCAAAGCTCTCCTTCCCCGAAGGGCAATTTTGCCGTCGCAAAATGGCGGCACGTGAAGCGCGCTGCTTTGTAAATCGCAATCGGCCGCGGCCTCTTAGGCGCGCGGCCGATTGGCGAAGCAACCCTGTGCGGCGAAAAGCTGGCGCTTAATAAGTCTTAAATCATGCACGCTGGCTGAAGGCCGCCGTAAGGCGTGCAAACTCGGCTGCGCGCAATTGCGCCGTTGGTCGTTGTCAAAATTCTCTCATATATCCAAGACTATATACTGAAAAAATTAAATAAGGTGATGCAGGGAGCGGCAAACGAACCAAGCGTGGCCAATGTGATGCGCGCGGAGAGACGCTCTTGCGAGATACAAATCAGACGACCGATATCCCGAAAGCCCAATCAACCGAGCAATTGATCGATCAGGCGGCGCTTGCCGGCCTTGGGCATATGACATCCGGTCTATCGCCAATCGGCCTAACTCTCGCTGTTCTGGATTGGAGCATGCATCTGGCCGTGGCTCCCGGAAAGCGGATCGCGCTCGCCGAGGCGTATGGACAGCTTCTTGCGGACACGATGCAGCGCGCGGCGCGCGGCATCACCGGCGCCGAACTCGAAGACGGAGAGGATCATAGCAAAACGCCTGCACGGCGCGATCCTCGCTTTTCCGGCGACGCCTGGAATCAGTTTCCGTTTCAGTTCTGGGCCGACACCTTTTGCGCCGTCGAAGATTGGTGGGCCACGGCGACGCGCGGCGTGCCGGGCGTGTCTCCGCATCATGAAGCCGTGGTGGCATTCGCCGTACGCCAGTGGCTCGACATGTGGTCGCCGTCCAATTCTCCGTTCGCAAATCCGGCCGTCGCTCAGCAGACGATTCGTGAAGGCGGTGCCAATCTCGTCAGAGGCGCGCAGATTTGGCTCGAAGATGCGGAGCGGATTGCGGGCGGAAAACTTGCGGCGGGCGCTGAAGCGTTCAAGGTCGGCGAGACGGTCGCGGCAACGCCGGGCAAAGTCATCTTTCGCAATCACCTGATCGAGCTGATCCAATACGCTCCGGCCGGAGAAACCGTGCACGCGGAGCCGATCCTGATCGTTCCCGCATGGATCATGAAGTATTATGTGCTCGATCTGTCGCCGCACAATTCGTTGATCAAATTTCTCGTCGACCAGGGCTTCACGGTTTTCTGCATCTCCTGGCGCAACATCTCCGCTGAGGATCGCGATCTTTCACTCGAGGATTATCGCCGGCTCGGCGTGATGGCGGCGCTCGATACGATTTCCGCCGTCGTGCCGGATCGGCCGGTGCACGCCGCCGGATACTGTCTCGGCGGAACGCTCCTGTCGATCGCCGCGGCTGCAATGGGCGAAACGGGCGACGATCGTCTTGCAAGCGTCACCTTGCTCGCGGCTCAGACCGACTTCACCGAGCCGGGCGATCTGCAACTGTTTATCGACGATAGCCAGGTGGCGCTTCTCGAAGCGCTGATGGGGCAAAGCGGCACGCTCGACTCCTCGCAAATGGCCGGTGCGTTCCAGCTTTTGAAATCCAACGACCTGATCTGGTCGCACATGATCCATGACTATCTCATGGGTGAGCGCAGCCAGATGATCGACTTGATGGCCTGGAACGCTGATGCAACGCGAATGCCCTTCCAAATGCATTCGGATTATCTGCGCAAACTGTTCTTGCGCAACGATCTCGCGAGCGGACGCTACGTCGTCGACGGCAATCCGATTGCGCTGCAGAACATCCGCGTTCCGGTGTTCGCGGTCGGAACCGAGCGCGATCACATCGCGCCCTGGAAGTCGGTTTATAAAATCCATTATCTCGCGGATACCGGCGTCACCTTCGTACTGACGAACGGCGGACATAACGCCGGCATCGTCAATGAGCCCGGACATGCGAACCGCCATTTCCGTCTTCTGACGAAAGCGCGAAACGACATCTGCCTCAGCGCCGACGAATGGTTTTCTGCGGCCAAGGTGAAGGACGGATCGTGGTGGCCCGTCTGGACCGACTGGCTCGCGGCGCACGCTTCACCTGAAAGAGTTTCACCGCCCGCAATGGGCTGCGAGGAGAAGGGCATCTCGCCGCTTGCTGCCGCGCCCGGAACCTATGTGCTGCAACGATGACAGCTATAATCCCCCAGATCCGCCTGACCAATCGCACCTTCGACGAATTGGAAATTGGCGAGAGCGCCTCTCTCACACGGTTTGTGAGCGAAGACGACATCAAGCTGTTCGCCGCGACATCGGGTGACGTCAATCCCGCCCATCTCGACGCAGCATATGCGGCGACAGATATGTTCGGTCACGTCGTCATTCACGGCATGTGGACTGCGGCGCTACTGTCCACGCTACTCGGTACGCAACTACCGGGACCTGGAACGATCTACCTCGGCCAGGACCTGCGCTTCCGTCGTCCGGTCTCGCCGGGCGATACCGTCACGGCAACCGTCACCGTGCGTGAGAAGGGGCCGGACAAGCGCGTCGTTCTCGATACCTCGTGCGTCAACCAGAACGGCAAGGAAGTGTTGTCGGGCCAGGCGACGGTCATCGCACCAACCGAAAAACTGAGCCTGCCGCGCATTCCGGTACCGGAAGTCGCGCTCCGTCGTCACGGCCGCTTCGATCAGTTCCTCGAGCAGGCGAAATCGCTGCCCGCGTTGCCGACCGCGGTCGTGCATCCGTGCAGTCCGGAAGCAATCTCCGCCGCGATCGAAGCCAAACTCGAAGGCCTCATCGAACCGGTGCTCATCGGTCCGCCGCACAAGATCGCCGCCGCTGCCGAGAAAGCCGGCGTTTCGATCGAAGGCTTGCGCATCGAGGCGACCGAGCACAGCCACGCAGCTGCCGCCAAAGCGGTCGAGCTTGCATCGTCCGGCGCCATTCGTGCGTTGATGAAAGGCAGCCTTCACACCGACGAATTGCTCGGCGCCGTCGTCGCGGCGCAGTCGGGCCTGCGCACCGAGCGGCGCATCAGCCACGTCTACGTGCTCGACGTGCCGTCGTATCCCAAGCCTTTGATCGTCACGGACGCGGCGATCAACATCATGCCGACGCTCGAACAGAAGCGCGACATCTGCCAGAACGCCATCGACCTGATGCACGTGCTTGGCGTCGCCGAACCACTGGTCGCCGTTCTCGCCGCCGTCGAAACCGTCAACCCCGCGATGCCCGCAACGCTCGAAGCTGCCGCACTGACGGTGATGGCGGCGCGCGGTCAGATTACCGGCGCGAAAGTCGACGGCCCGCTCGCGTTCGACAATGCCATCAACCTCGACTCGGCGCGCATCAAGGAGATCGTATCGCCCGTTGCGGGTCGCGCAGACATTCTCGTCGTTCCGAACCTCGAAGCGGGAAACATGCTCGCCAAGCAGCTCATTTATCTCGCTGGCGCCGACGCCGCCGGCCTCGTGCTTGGTGCGCGCGTTCCCATCATCCTGACCAGCCGATCCGATACGCTGCGCGTGCGGCTGGTGTCGGCCGCGTTAGCTAAGCTCGTCGCAGAACACCGGACCAGCGCGACCGCATGAGCGAAATTCTGATTACCTTCAATCCGGGCTCATCGACCATCAAGCTCGGTCTTTACCGTATGGCGGAAGACGGGCCTGTGCGATTGGGCCGGGGCGTCATCGATCTCAGACGCACGCCGCTGCTGTTGCACGTCGTCGAAGGCCCGGCCGTTGCCGACATTCCATTGCGCGCCGAAGTCACCGAGGATCTGCACGAACTCATCGATGAAACGCTCGGCTGGCTGAGCGATCACTTCGCACTTCAGGGAATAGCGGCGGCGGGCCATCGCGTCGTGCACGGCGGGGACGCTTTCTCCGGTGCAACTTTGATCACCGATGACACGCTGGCGACGATTGCGCGCTTCGTCGATCTGGCGCCGCTGCATCAACCGCAGAGTCTCCGATTGATCCGCGCGATCCGGCATCTCCGCCCCGACCTGCCGCAAACGGCGTCGTTCGACACGGCGTTCCATAGGACGCAATCCGACATCGTCCGCCGCTTCGCCCTGCCGCGTGAAATGTTCGATGCCGGGATCAAGCGATACGGATTTCACGGTCTGTCCTACAAATTCGTGGCATCGAAGCTGCGCGAGCTTGCGCCCGATCTCGCAGCCGGACGTGTCGTCGCCGCGCACCTTGGCAGCGGCGCGAGCCTCTGCGCGCTCGAAAACGGCGAAAGCCGCGATACGAGCATGGGCTTTTCGACGCTCGACGGAATCCCGATGGCGACGCGCTGCGGCGCGCTCGACCCAGGCGTCGTCATCCATCTCCTGAAGCAACAAGGACAGTCGCTCGCGAGCGTCGAAGACATTCTCTATCACCGCTCGGGATTGCTCGGCGTCTCGGGAATAAGCGCCGATAGCCGCGATTTGCTCGGCAGCGATCAACCGGCGGCGCGTGAAGCGATCGAGCTGTTCACGCATCGGATCGCGCAGGAGATCGCCGCGCTCGCGACGACGTTGGGCGGCGTCGACGCCGTGATTTTTACGGCGGGCATCGGTGAACATCAGCCTGCGATACGCGCTGCCGTATGTGCGCGCCTCGCGTGGCTCGGAGTCACGCTGGACGACAATGCAAATTCCGCCAGCGCAACACGCATCGACGCGCAAGACAGCAAAGTCGGCATTTTCGTCATTCCGACGGACGAAGAGCAGGTGATCGCCACCGAGGCCTGCGCGCTTCTGACGTCCAGCAGAGAGGCCTGATGAAACCGATCGTCGATCTTACCGGCAAGCGCGTGCTCGTCGTCGGCATCGCCAACAAGAGCAGCATCGCCTATGGCTGTGCCGAGGCGCTGAAGGCCGCCGGTGCCGATCTTGCGGTGACGTACCTGAACGCCAAGGCCGAACCGCATGTGAGGCCGTTGGCGGAGGAGCTGAACGCATCGATCATCGTCCCGTGCGATGTCCGTATTCCAGGCGAGTTGGAAAGCGTTTTCGACACCATCCGCGCGACGTGGGGTCGTCTCGACGGCATCGTGCATTCCATCGCCTTCGCGCCACGCGAGGACTTGCACAACAGTCTCGTGCTGTGCTCGGCCGAAGGCTTCGCGATGGCGATGGATGTCTCATGCCACTCATTCATCCGCATGGCGAAGCTGGCGCTGCCGTTGATGGTCGATGGCGGCAGCCTGCAAACGGTGAGCTTCTTCGGCGCCAACCGCGTGGTCGAGCACTATAATCTCATGGGGCCGGTCAAGGCCGCGCTGGAAGCGACGGTGCGGACTCTCGCTTCCGATCTCGCGCCGCGCCGCATTCATGTGCACGCGCTGTCATCCGGGCCGATTGCGACGCGCGCGGCCTCAGGGATAGATCGCTTCGACGAGCTTTTGGAAAAGACGCGCGAGCGCACGCCGGATCATCAGCTGGTGACGATCGAACAGATCGGGCGCATCTCGGCATTTCTCGCAAGCGACGCCGGAAGCGCCATGACGGGCTCGACGTCCTATGCCGACCACGGCTTCCACGTCGTCGCGTAACCTGATCTGAAATTGCCGCGCCGGTCTTCCGGCGTCGTTGCACTCGGGCCCATTCTGACGCAGGTATGGCTGCGATAACCTGTCATAAAAGTTGCGAGTCACGGGTCCCTTACAACATTTCAGATTGGGCGAAAGTCGAAGACAATCACCGCGCGAGCCCCAGTGACGCACTTGACTTAAATCAAGGTTGCTAACTGTTCATCATCCGAGTGTGCGGCTTCCCTGGTGGGATCGGGAGGCAGCTTTGCAAGATGTATTGGACGAGCGCTCAGGATTAAGCGACTCGCTGGCGCTGATTAGCGCAGTCATAATGGGCGTAATTGGTCTGATCTTCGCGGTCGCTGGAGAGGAGGAAATACTCCGATTTCAGGGACTGCTTTTATTGGTTGCTGGCGTCGCGGCTGGTTTATATGTCGCAACCCATCCGACCAATCTCAGAGAAGAGAAGCGTTCCGGCTATTTCGATGGCCCAATTCGCGTCGCGACAATCGCGTGCGTGTTCTGGGGCGTCGCCGGCTTTCTTGTCGGCGACATTCTCGCCTGGCAGCTCGCGTTCCCGGCTCTCAATCTTGACCTGCCGTGGACCAACTTCGGCCGCCTGCGCCCGGTCCACACCTCAGCCGTCGTTTTTGCATTCGGCGGCAACGCGCTCATCGCGACATCGCTTTACGTGGTCCAGCGCACGAGCCAGGCGCGAATGCCGGGCAAATGGGCGCCGTGGTTCGTCGTTTGGGGATACCAGCTCTTTATCGTCATCGCCGCGACCGGCTATTTGATGGGCGTAACGCAAAGCAAGGAATACGCGGAGCCCGAGTGGTATGCGGATATCCTGCTGACGCTCGTGTGGGTCACCTACCTTCTTGTGTTCCTTGGCACGCTCAGAGGCCGCCAGGAACCGCACATCTACGTCGCGAACTGGTTCTTCCTCGGCTTCATCGTCACTGTCGCGATGCTGCATGTGGTCAACAACCTCGCGCTCCCGGTATCGTTTCTCGGAACGCTGAGCTACCCGCTGTTCCCTGGCGTCCAAGGTGCAATGACGCAATGGTGGTACGGGCATAACGCCGTCGGCTTCTTCCTGACAGCCGGCTTCCTCGGCATCATGTACTACTTCATTCCGAAGCGCGCCGAACGCCCGGTGTACTCATACCGCCTGTCGATCGTGCACTTCTGGTCGCTGATCTTCCTCTACATCTGGGCCGGTCCGCACCATCTCCACTACACAGCTCTGCCGGAATGGACGCAGACGCTCGGCATGACGTTCTCGATCATGCTGTGGATGCCGTCATGGGGTGGCATGATCAACGGTCTCATGACGCTCTCGGGTGCGTGGGACAAGCTCAGAACCGACCCGGTCATCCGGCTGCTCGTCGTTAGCGTCGCCTTCTACGGCATGTCGACGTTCGAAGGCCCGCTGATGTCCATCAAAGAGGTCAACTCGCTGTCGCACTACACCGACTGGACGATCGGGCACGTGCACTCGGGCGCGCTGGGATGGGTCGGCATGATCTCGTTCGGTGCCGTCTACTGCCTCGTTCCGTGGCTTTGGAAGCGCAAGGGCCTCTACTCGCAGAAGCTTGTCGAGTGGCACTTCTGGCTCGCGATGATCGGCATCGTTCTCTACATCTCGTCGATGTGGGTGGCGGGCATCACGCAGGGTCTGATGTGGCGTGCATACGACCGCCTCGGCTTCCTCAAGTATTCGTTCATTGAAACAGTCGAGGCGCTGCATTGGCCTTACGTCATCCGTGCGACAGGCGGCGTCCTGTTCCTGCTCGGCGGGTTGATCATGGCCTACAACATCTGGCGCACCATTCGCAGCGACGTGTCGGTCGACGTCCGGGATCAGCCCGCCGTCGCCGCAGCACCGGAACTGCGCCCCGGCGCCATCGCAATGCCAGCCGAATAAGGAGCGATAATCGTGAACCACGCTATCTTCGAGCGAAACTCGATTATTCTTCTGATCGGCGCGCTGATTGTCGTGTCGATCGGCGGCATCGTCGAAATCGCACCGCTGTTCTACGTCAAATCGACAATCGAGAAAGTGCAGGGCATGCGCCCGTACTCGCCTCTCGAGCTTGCCGGACGTGACATCTACGTGCGCGAGGGCTGCTACAATTGCCATAGCCAGATGATCCGTTCGCTCCGCGACGAGGTCGAACGCTATGGTCATTACTCGCTGGCCGCGGAAAGCATGTACGATCATCCGTTCCAGTGGGGATCGAAGCGCACGGGTCCGGATCTTGCTCGCGTCGGCGGCAAGTATTCGGATGCCTGGCACGTCGAGCACATGCGCGATCCGCGCTCGGTGGTGCCGGCGTCCATCATGCCGGGCTACCCATTCCTCGATCAGACGCTGCTCGATACGTCGAATATTTCGCGGCGTATGAAAACCCTGCAGACGATAGGCGTGCCTTACACCGAAGAGATGATCGCCAACGCCGACAAGGACGTCGTTGCGCAAATCTCGCCGGATACGAAGGAGGCCAAGGCTCTGCTGGCGCGCTATCCGAAGGCGCAGGTGCGTAAGTTCGATGGCCAGGCGGCGGGAGAGAACGTCCCTCCGACGGAACTCGATGCCGTCATCGCCTACCTGCAGATGCTCGGCACGCTCGTCGACTTCACCAAGTTCGACGCCAGCGGTCCCAACCTGCGATAGGGGAGATTAGGCCGTGCCTTACGAAGACATACAAGTCGTTACGCAGATTGCGTCGCTCGCATTGTTCATGGGCATCATGATCGCGGCGTACATCTACGCTTTTCGCAGAAGCAACAAAGCTAAATTCGTCGAGGCGTCCGCTATGCCTCTTCGTGACGATGCGCCACCTGCCGATTGGGATAAGCAATGAGCCATCACAAAAAAATCGATGAAGTGACGGGTGTCGAAACGACCGGCCACGTCTGGGACGGCGACATCTGCGAACTGAACAAGCCGCTACCGAAGTGGTGGCTCTACACGTTCTACGCCTGCATACTCTGGTCCATCGGCTATTGGATCGTGTATCCGGCCTGGCCGCTGGTCAACAGCTACACGATGGGCGTGCTGGGGTTCAGCCAGCGCACACAAGTGCAGAATGAGATCGACGAATGGAAGGCGGGGCAAGCGAAATATCGCACGCAGATCGCGGAGCTTCCGCTTGCCGACATCCGCAAGAATGAAGAACTCTTTCAGTTCTCGATCGCCGGCGGCGCAGCGCTTTTCGGTGAAAACTGCGCCGGTTGCCACGGTCGTGGTGCTCAGGGCGGCATCGGATATCCCAACCTGAATGACGACGATTGGCTATGGGGCGGAAATCTCGACCAGATTCACGAGACCATCTCCTACGGCATCAGAAACGGAAACCCGAAGGCGCACGATACGGCGATGCCGCATTTCGGGACCGACAAGATCCTCGATAATGCGCAGATCAGCGACGTCGCAAACTTCGTTCGCTCCTTCGCGCATCTCGACGTCGACGCCGAGGCGGTCAAGCGAGGCTCGCAAATCTATGCCGACAACTGCGCCGCCTGCCACGGCGAGCAGGGCAAGGGCAATCAGGACATGGGCGCTCCCAACCTGACGGATGCCATCTGGCTCTACGGCAGCTCGCAGGAAGCCGTCATGCAAAGCGTTCGCACGGGACGCGGCGGCATCATGCCGGCATGGTTGGAGCGTCTCGATCCAGTCGCAGTTAAAATGCTGACGCTTTTCGTGTATTCTCTCGGTGGAGGGCAAGCCGAAGCGGCGAGCGCTCCGGCCGCAACGGTGCCAGAAAAAGCCCAATGACGACGACGAGCAAACCGAACAAATTTCTGATCGGAGGGGATAGCGCTCACTCCGCGCCGTCCCCTACCACGCCGGCGCATTCGGATTACGTCTCACGCAAAAAGATCTACCCCAAGCTTGCGCGCGGGACGTTCCGAAATGTCAAATGGGTGGTGATGGCGATCACGCTCGGCATCTACTACATCGTGCCGTGGCTGCGCTGGAACCGTGGCGAGGGATTGCCGGATCAGGCCATTCTGTTCGACTTTGCCAATCAGCGTCTCTTGTTCGGGCCGATCGAAATCTGGGCGCAGGAATTCTACTACGTCACCGGGCTGCTCGTGCTCGGTGCGCTCAGTCTGTTCCTCGTGACATCGATCGCCGGCCGCATGTGGTGCGGATACGCCTGTCCGCAGACCGTCTGGACCGATCTCATGATCGCGGTCGAACGCTTCTGGCAAGGCGATCGCAACGCGCAGTTGCGTCTTGATGGCCAGGGCTGGACGTTCGAAAAGATCTGGAAGAAAACGGTCACGCATCTGTCGTGGGTGCTGATCTCGCTCGCGACGGGCGGCGCGCTCGTTTTCTATTTCCGCGATGCGCCGACGCTGGGCGTCGAGCTGCTGCACGGAACGGCGCCCGTCGTCGCCTACGTGTTTCTCGGGCTCTTCGCGCTCACGACCTATCTGCTTGGCGGCCTCGCGCGCGAGCAGGTCTGCATCTATATGTGCCCGTGGCCGCGCATCCAGGGCGCGATGGTCGATCACGACTCGCTCCTGATCTCGTATCGCGATCTTCGCGGGGAGCCGCGCGCCGCCCATAAGAAGGGCACGACTTGGGACGATCGCGGCGATTGCATAGATTGCCGCGCATGCGTCGCCGTTTGCCCGATGGGCATCGACATCCGCGATGGATCGCAGCTCGAATGCATCCAGTGCGCGCTGTGCATCGACGCCTGCAACGAGATCATGGATCGCGTGGAACGGCCGCGTGACTTGATCGCCTACACGACGATCGGCAACCTCTCCAACGCCACGACCGCACCGCGCGAGGGCTGGCGCATCATTCGCCCACGCACCATCCTTTATACGATTATGATCACGCTCGTCGCGTCTCTGATGGGCTGGTCGCTTCTCAATCGCGCCGATTTCGAGCTGAGCGTCATCCAGGATCGCAATCCGCTGTTTGTCGTTTTGAGCGACGGCGGCGTGCGCAACGGCTACACGGTGAAGATTGCGAACAAGATAGAGCATACGCGTCAATTCAAGCTGCGCTTCAGCGGCGTGCCTGGACTACAGCCCAAATTCGTCGAGTTCGACGGCCTCGATCCGACTATCGAAGTGGGGCCGTCGGAAGTGCGGGCGGTGAAGGTTTTCCTGTTGCTCCCCGGCGATAAGAAGAAAGACCTGACGTCCGACGCGGAACCCGTGAAGATCGAACTCGACGAAGTTTCGAACGGACACTCGACGTCACGCACGACAACATTTAGGAGCCCGTCATGAGCGCTGCGGTGTCAGAGAAAGGTACGATTCGCGGCTGGCACGTGCTTGCCGCCCTCGTCGGCTTCTTTCTGATCGTCACTGCCGTCGATGTCATCATGATCACGAAGGCGGTTTCGACATTCAGCGGCGACACGGCCGACGCTTATCGCAAGGGCTTGGCCTACAACCATACGCTCGAAGAAGAAGCTCTGCAGGATAAGCGCGGGTGGCACGAAAGCCGGTCGTTCGATTCAGCCACGGGGCGCCTTTCGATTACCGTCACCGATGAAAACAAGACGCCGGTCGACGGCCTCAACCTGCAGGCTGACATCGGCCGCGCGGCGACCGACATTTTCGACCGTAGCTTCGCGTTCGAGCCCTTGGGCAACGGCACCTACGGCGCCGAAATCGCCGGATTGTCGGAGGGCGCGTGGACGCTGTCGGTCAACGCTTCGGATAACGGCAAGATCGTTTACAGATCGAGGGCCCGGATATGGAAGCAGCCCTAGATGCCCCGGTCGTAACGCACGAACCAAAGGCAACGTCACGTCAGACGGTCGTCCTCTCGGTGCCGACCATTGTCTGCGGGAATTGCATCCGCTCGGTTGAAAATACGCTGCGCACGCTGCGGGGCGTCGAGGCGGCACGCGCCAACCTGACGACCAAACGCGTGTCGGTGGTCGTCGATCCCGAATTGAGTTCCACGGTCGACCTGACGACGGCGCTCGAGCGCGCCGGTTATCCGTCGGCACTTCTCGCGGACGATGCCGAAACCGAACAGAAGGCGCGCGTCAGCGAACTCGTCCCGCGCGTCGGCGTTGCCGGATTTGCAGCCGCCAATATCATGCTGCTGTCCGTCTCGGTCTGGTCAGGCCAGGCGAGCGACATGGACAGCTCCGTCCGCGAGTTGTTTCACTGGCTGTCGGCGCTCATCGCACTGCCGGCCGTCGGCTATGCGGGCCAGCCGTTCTTCAGATCTGCGATCGCGGCGCTGAAGTCGCGGCGTCTCAACATGGACGTGCCGATCTCGCTCGGCGTCCTGCTGGCGACGGGCATGAGCCTCTTCCAGACGATGCGGAATTCGGATCAGATCTACTTCGACGCCGCTGTGACGCTTCTGTTTTTCCTGCTGATCGGCAGGGCGCTCGACGAGCGCATGCGCACGAAGGCGCGGGGCGCGGCTGAAAACCTCCTTGGCCTCAGAGCGAAAAACGCCACGCTCCTCGAGAGCGACCAGACGACCAAGGTCATTTCCGCGGCGAAGCTCAAGCCCGGCATGATCATCGCAGTCGCGGCGGGCGAGCGCGTTGCGGGCGACGGCGAAATCATTTCCGGCCAGAGCGAAATCGACGAGAGCCTGATCAGCGGTGAAACACGGCCGCGCGCCGTTAGCGCGGGCGATTCCGTCTATGCCGGAACCGTCAACTGCGGCGGCGCCTTGCGCGTGCGCATTACGGCTGCCGAAGAAAACACGCTGCTGAGCGAAATCGGGCGCATGATGCTCGCCGCCGAGCAAAGCCGCGGCCGCTACGTACGTCTCGCGGATCGCGCCTCGCGCCTCTATGCACCCGCCGTGCACGTTCTCGGCTTGACGACCTTTGTCGTCTGGATGCTGATCGGCGCGCCGTGGGAGCAGGCGCTGACCTATGCGATCGCGGTGCTGATCATCACATGCCCTTGCGCGTTGGCGCTGGCCGTGCCCGCCGTGCAGGTCGCCGCGATGAGCCGGTTGTTCAGCAAGGGCGTCATCGTCAAGGCACCCGATGGGCTCGAGCGTCTCGCCGAAATCGATTGCGTCGTCTTCGACAAGACCGGCACGCTGACGACGGGAGAGCTACGGCTCGGGACCAGCGGCAGCATCGATACGGTCGCGCTTGCACGTGCAGGTTCGATTGCTGGAGCGAGCAGGCATCCTTATGCGCAGGCGCTTGTGAAAGCGGCCCGCGAGCAGGGCATTCGCGCGCCAACCGTCGACGACGTGCAGGAAGTCGCCGGTTCCGGTCTCATCACGACCTCGGCCGGTGTCGAAGAAAAAGTAGGCTCCGCCGCTTGGGTTGGCGCCGGCGATGGCCAGGCATCGATCTGGTACGGCGCCGCAGGCAAACCGCCCGTCGGCTTCGACTTCGTCGATGAACCGCGGAAGGACGCGAGCGCCTGCGTTTCTGAACTCCAGCGCTCCGGGTACATGGTCAGCGTGCTGTCGGGTGACCGGCGCGATGCCGTCGAGCAGACAGCCGTCGCTTGCGGCATCGAAGGCTGGGCCGCCGAAGTTCGCCCTGATCAGAAGCTGCAGACGATCGAAGCGTTGAAGGCGCAGGGCTACAAGACACTGATGGTCGGCGACGGCCTCAATGATGCGCCCGCACTTGCCACTGGACACGCTTCGCTGTCGCCCGCGTCGGCCATCGACATCGCCCAGAATGCCGCCGACGCCGTCTTTCAAGGTGAACTACTGCAGCCGGTCATCGAGACGCTGGCGATCGCCAAGGCCGCGCGCAGCCTGGCGCTTCAGAACTTTGCGATCGCGATCGTCTACAATTCCGTTTTCGTGCCGCTCGCTATGTTGGGTTACGTGACGCCGCTGATTGCGGCATTGGCCATGTCCGGCTCATCCATTATGGTGACCGCCAACGCGCTTCGGCTACGTTCGATGAAACTGCATCTGCCAATGATCGGAACATCGCAATGACTGCGCTCGCCTGGCTCATTCCTGCTGCGTTGACGCTCGGTATGATGGGACTGGCGGGCTTCCTTTGGGCGCTGCGCAGCGGCCAGTTTGACGATCTCGAAGGCGCCGGCTGGCGCGCCATCAGCGACGATAACGATGTCGCCGATGCGCCACCGCATCGAGGACCGGCAGGCGATGCTTGAGCAGGACTTCATTCGTGGCGCTGCTGCGGGGCTTGCCAGTGCATTCCATTGCAGCACGATGTGCGGTGGGATCGCCTGCGGTGCCAATCTGCTGCTCGGAGCGAAGTCGCCCAGCGACAGAAACTTCAATCTTGCGTTGATGCAAGTCGGGCGCATCGCGACCTATTCCGCGATCGGCGGCGTCGCGGGTCTGCTCGGCGCCTCAGTGCTTGCCAACTCGCCTTTCAGCAACCCCGCTGTACTGCAATGGGCAACGGCAGTGTCGCTGCTCTGGATGGGAATGGTCCTCGCCGGAGTGATGCCACGGCTCGCGCTGATCGATAATGGCATGCAGGCCATCGCGTCGCGCGCGAACACGCTTCTGCGGCCCGCCGGACAAACCCGCTACATCGCGCCGGTGACGATGGGTGTGGTCTGGGGACTGAATGCCTGCCCGATGGTCTACGGCGCGGCGTTCCTCGCCTCGCTCACCCAGACGAGCGTCCAAGGCGCGACGTTCATGCTGGGCTTCGGCATCGGAACCGTTCCTGCCGTGATCGCGTCGGCGCTTGGATTGTCGTGGCTCAGTCAGCGCGCCGAGGGCACGCGATGGAAACTATTTGCAGGATTAGCGCTCGCAGCTGCCGGCATTGCGGTCATCTACTTTCCGCAGCATTTCGCCAATCTGCTGTGTCTCGTTCAGTAGCTTGAAACTTTCCAATTATCGGAAAACAGAGCGAGCGCGATCGACCGATCACGCTCGCTTCATTGCTTGCCGACGGGAGTCGTTCGCAATGCCGCTTATGATTTGAAGAACTGATAGTCCGGCAATGCTTTCAGCGAATCCTTCGTGCCGTCGGTGACGATCTTCAGGCTCGTCCCGTCGCGCGTGATCTTGAGATTGCTGAACGGGACCGAGACGTATTTTTCGCCCAGACCGAGGAAGCCGCCGACGCTCAGCACGACCTCGTCCATCGAGCCATCGGCTTTGAGAACGATATCTTCGACGCTGCCGATATTCTCGTTGGTGCTGTTGTAAACTTTAGTGCCGACAAGCTTGCTGGTGCGGAATTCATCCGCCGTTTGCATGTTGTCAGCTGCAAACACGGGCGCGCTGATTGCGCTTGCAGCAAGAACCGCAGACGCTGCAAGGCTCTTCAGGAAAAGACGGGTCATGTATGCCTCCATTACACAGGTGCATACAAATCGCCTGACGCCCCTATTGGTTCCCCGCAATGCTTTTGGTGAACGCTCGCATCCGGGTTTGGTGAGCCGTAAACGCCGCGCAGTTAATGGCGCTTATGCGCTGTAGCGCTTGACGAACAGCAGCGCGCAGGCGAGGCAACCGGCGGCTGCGGCTCCGATGATGATCAGGGCCAGCCAATCGGCGCCCGCGTATCCCCAGAATGCGCTCATGACGTGCGAGCCTCCGTCAGCAGTCCCGTGTCTCTCATCCGCGTCTTGCCGAAATCGGTGAGGGCGTAATGGAATGTCAGCATCGGCTTGCCGCGAATGGTTTTCAAATCCGATTGCAGCCGTGCCACCAGGCCGCCGGCAGCCAGTTCGTCGAGAGCAATGCGCACGCTATTCTCCCAGTATTCCCCCGAAAGACCATATTCGCGAAGCGTCCTCGCGATCAACTCTTCGTCCCAAAGGCTGGCGGAGCGGCTAAGCTCGACCAGCAGGAAGCCCTTCTGATGCAGCTTCATGGTGTGCTCACCCCTGTGCCAATATCGCGAAGCTGAGCAACGGATTCAGCGGGCTCGCTGAACATGACGAAACTGCCGAGCACCGTCAGCACGAGACCGATGAGGAAATACCATTCCGGCAGCTGCAGCGTGAAGGCGGCGATGAAGATCAGCGCGAAGATCGCATAGAGATTGCCGATCGCTTCGCCGCGTCCGACGCCGATGAGAGTGAAGCTCTTGTAGAATGACGTATAGCAATATGCGTGACACGCGGCAGCAAGCAGGATCCACAGCACCGCTTTGCCGTGCGTCATCGTATCGACGATCAAAGTTCCGATCGGATAATCGGTGAACGCCGCCAGAAATGGCAGGATCAAAAGTCCCCAGAAGAAGATCTCGAACGTGAAGCGGCATTGAATGCCGGCATCGGGGTCGGACACGTCGATCGCGCGAGCCGCAACCGCGCCTTCCAGTCCCCAGCCAATAGCCGACATGATGCCGCCGACATAGCCGAGCCACGCATGGTTGCTTGAAATGTCGAGTTCGCCGAACAGGCCCGGCCCGTAAATCGCGATGCCGCCCATGATGATGATCGCCATGCCGAGGGCAGCGCGCCCGGTGATCTTTTCCTTGAACCACAGACGCGCGACGACGGCGCCGATGACGGGATAGAAGAGGGAGGTCACAGCCGCAAATACCGGACCGACGAAGCCCATCGCCATGTAGGAACCGAATATCGCGAGCGGCCCGCCGCAGAGAGATGCGAGCGCGTACCACTTCGAGATCCGGCGAAAGCGAACGATCGTGCGGCCGTAATCCGGGATCTTCCCGAGCGCCCCGTTCCACAGCAGCAGAAAGCCGAAAATCATGATCGCGTGAATCCACGTCATGACGGCGGTTGCGGCGAGGCGAAGTCCCATGTCGTCGGCCGCGATATCGACGTAGGGTTTTTCATACCAGAGCGCAGTCCCCGGCACGTACCAGGCACCCCAGAGCACCGCCGTCCACAACGCCCAGGCGAACCCCCAACGCTGCAAGCGCGCGTAGTGCGCCTTGAGTGCTTCTGTCCGGAGCCCGTCAACGGTCTCGGCTGTTGCCATCGGAAAGTCCCTTCGCTGCGCAGCACACAAAGTCCAGCCGAAAATCGACGCCGGCGGCTTTCAAACGTATCGGTCGGATTAGTTTTTACTGGCGAGGATCAGACAATAGTGCCAATTGGCATCATTCGCCGCGCGTCACCTCTGCGGGGCAGGCTTTTGATGCTCCGAGACGGACGGTCGACCTCGCGCAATGAGCGGAAAATCCAAGACAACACCGGTCACGCGCCTGACCGACGAGGAATGGTTTCACCGCACCGGCCGGGTCGCGATGTCGATCGGTCAGGACACGTTTCACCGCGAGCTTCTCGAACTATTCGGCTCTGCGATGCAGCACGATTCCAGCTGGATCATGCGCTACTCGCGCTTCGCGCCGCCCGACATCCTTTATACGCACAACGTGCCCGACGAGATTGTGCAGCTCTACACGCGCGAATGCTCGACGATCGATCCGTATTCGAGCCATTGGAAAACCCGTGGCGCACCCGGCGTTCTGACGCTGTCGCGTCTCAAATCAGAGAACGTCGAGTTCATCATATACGAGAAGATGTTTGGCGCCGCCGCCAACATTTCCGACGAGCTGGCGATGTTCTTCACGACGGTCGGGCATTGTTGCCTGGCGTTATTCCTGGTGCGCGAGAAGGGCACGTTCTCAGCTGCCGACGTCGCGAGGGCCGAGCTGATCTTTCCGGCGCTCGATGGCTATCATCATGCGCATCTGAGCTCGCTGTTCAACGAGCTCAAATACAGCAACCGTTCGGGCATGGACGCCTTCATAAAACGTCCGATGCTCATTCAGGACCGCTTTCACGAGCAGGTCTATGCGAGCGACTCCTGGATTCAGGCCGCAGCGCAAGACCCGGAGATCGACGAGATCGTGCACGCAGGAGCAAGCAAGGCGGCGCAGAAGTTTGAACTGCGGAATTTCATTCTGCGATCCGAGGCGCTCGATCGCCATTTTCCTCTCGCGCCGGGCGGACGCATCTACGCGCTGGAACCGAAAGCCTCGGCGAAAACCCAGCACGAGCATGTCGATCAGGTTGCCGCCACGCTCAGCGACTTCACGCGGCGAGAGCGTGAAATACTGGCGCTCATCATGATGGGGCAAAGCACGGGCGAGATCGCGCAAAAGCTCGAAATAAGCAAAGGCACGATCAAGAATTGCCGCTTGCGCATCTATCGCAAGGCCGATGTCACGTCTGAGCGGGCGCTGGTGAACAAGTTCACCTCGATATTCAGGTGATCGACGCTGCATCAACGTTCAATACAACACGAACGAATTCATCAGCGCGCGTTGCCTGGCGGCGGCGATCAAAGCGACATTGCTGAGGCGTCAACCGCGAGGCTCTCGGAGGGCCGGTACTCGCGGAGCATATCTGATGCGCCCGAAGCAAACTCCGCGCGATGCTCCGGCGGGGTGCGCAACGATTCCAGATACGAGATGGCGTTGACGTCGATGAGCCCGACCATCGCGGGAATATAGGGGAGGTCGAGAAGCTTCGCGATCATGGTGCGATGCAGTCCGGAGCCGCGCATGACGGCAAATCGGCCGGCTGCATCGATGCCGATTTGAACGCCGCCGTACTCTCGAAAATTCCAGGGCTTCAATTGCTTCTGAGTCTTGAACGCTCGTTCTCTTTCAATGCGTCGATAGAGTTCATCCAGCTTGCGATACCGCCGCGCGACCGCTGACTTGGTATTGTGACTGATGCCGGCACGAAAGAACTTCACGCGCGTCATGCGATTGATGAAGTCGGGCGTTTCCTCCCAAGGCAAGCCATCGCGCCAATGCATCAGACTGGACTTCACCGGAATCACGTCTTCCAGCGGCGAGAAGCTCAAGCCACGGCGCTCGAAGTCGACAATTCGCCCGCTCGTCCGACGATTATTCAATCCTTCAGGCAGTTGCCCCATGTAGAAGTTGATCTTTTTCGGATCGACCCAAATGAGTTCGGCCGTCCTCGGCGCTGCCGTGCCAAACACGGCGTGATTTTCCCTGTCCCGGTGGAGGGCACGCAGCGCGATCATGATCTGCTTGATGTCGTGAATGGCCATCATGTCCTCGACGACTGAAGAATGATGTTTCGAGCAGCAGCGACCGACGTTTCGATGTCGCCGCCGTTGTGAAATAGAACGTACGTTGTCGGCGTACGGCGCGATAAGCAGTCGAAGACAAGACGGTCGTATCGCGCATGTCCGGCTTCGGTCATTTCTCGCTTGCGCTGCGAGAGACGCGCATTGGGAACCAGGAGATGCATGACCGGGATGCGATGTCCGAAGACGCGCGACAGCCGCGAAGCCCGGTGGAGCCTCGGATGGTCGGATTTTCGGTCGACGATGACGAAATCGATCAGCGCGCGGTCGACGAGCGTCAGCTTGCGTCCCGAAAACAGGTTCAGAAACGGAAGCGCCGCGGCGGCGCGCATATAGTTGAAGGGTGCCAGCGTGTCATCGAACTTTTCCCGCCCTTGAAACAGCAGCGGTCGGATCAGCGCGACAGCAATCTTGTAGAGAATGGAATTTCGATAGAGCCGCTTGCCGACATAGCTGTTGAATCTATTTGGCTCGGCCTCGCGGAGTTTTTTGATGACGCTCGTTTTGCCGGAGCCGTCGCAGCCCATGATCGACACGCTGCGCGTTTTGCGGGGAGCGTCGAGCCATGCAGCGCGCATCTCCGTCACGACCTTGTGGCGGAATCGTCTCGATGGTCTCGCGGCAGGCCAGAGCTTATTGTCCGCAAGCAGCTTGCGGCTCACCGCCAGCGCCTGTTCGTCGATCTTGCTCGAGCGATGGATCAGAGCGAGCGCAGCGGCCAATTCGGAATAACCAGCCGAAGCGCACGTGCTTTCGTAGTTTGAGAGCCGTCCGCGCACGTGATCGTTGTCGAGCTTCCGCTTCTTGCTGACTAGATGCTCGAGGTAGATCGCCGCTTCGATCTCGGGCGGTAGTCTCACGATACCATTTGACGCCGCGACTAGATGAGCGACATCTTCGAATCTAAGATAGTTCGTGCCGCCGGCAAGCTGCCAAAGCTCGATCCAGAAATCGAAGCAGAGACTGTCGCCTCCGTCGATGTCGAAAATCTCGAGGCCAACCTTATCGGTAGAGCGCGATCGTATGACCGCATGACATTTGCCCGCAAGCGTCCACTCGAATACCGCGCTCAATAGTGCGTCAACGGACGATCGGCTGGCGAGGAAGTCAACGTCGCCGCGACCGATATCCTCTGTGCTCAGCGGGGCTCCGCGAAGCTGCACGAAGCACCACGGTCCGTTCTGAATTCGGTCGATGATCGAGGAAAGGTCTGACCGCGCATTTTCAAGCGGCGCGGCGCCGACGTGGTTTTGCACCTTGTGAGCTTTATCCGCCGGAAGTGCGCTCACGGCATCGCCGATCAACCGCCAATCGGCGTCAGCAATTTCCAGTTTTTGCGACACGCGCAGCGTCGTCATGCTGTCGATAACCCGCGTCGCAAGGTGGAAGAATGAGTGCGGATCGCCCGGCCGTTCGAGGGGCTCGTCAATGCGAGATCGAAAACGGTGCTCGCGGCCATCGCGCGGTGCCGTCGGTTTGGCGTTCGGAATTTCGTTCTTCCATGACGGAACGATGCCGCCGCCCGGCGCCTTGAACTCCGCATCAGCACGGTCCCCCCGTCTGAATTTGCTTCGTCAATCAAGCCAAATGGTCGAAAGCAGAATAGGCCAAGTAGCCTAGGTAGGGCGCCCTATTGTCACAAAAATGTCAAGGGTCCGACATGGAATTGTTATGTATGGAAACCGTTTGTGAGCGATCGCTGGCCGAGGTCTACGAGGCCGCGGCGGCCTCTCTGCGTCACCCGGCAGTCGTACATGCTTGATCCCGCAGCACTCGGCCCAATGTCGAGTCGAATGGACGGGACGGCCGCATATCATCCGGCGACAGCCTTAGTATTTAAGCAGTCACGGACTTGTTTCCGTTCATCCAGGCTTGGCCTAGTTCCCAGGTAACAGAAAGAATTATCGGACCAACAAAGAGGCCAATAATTCCATAGGCGATCGTCCCGCCAATGACGCCGATGACGATGACCAACATGGGAGTAGTGAGACCACGTGTCATTAAGATCGGGCGCAAAACGTTATCCAATAGCCCAATTGGCACCATGTAGGCGGTAAACAAAAGGGCGTGCAGCGCTTCCTGAGTCATCCAACTCCAGACAAGGATCGGCAGAAAGAGAACGCCTGGACCAATTTGGAGAATTCCAAGGACCAGCGAAACGAAAGCGAAAATGCCCGCGCCGGGTACGCCGGCCACAAGAAAACCGATCCCTCCAAGAAACGATTGCAGCAACGCAACCCCAAGAACGCCACGAGAAATATTGCGGATAGTTGCGCCGGCCAGTTCCACCATTTCTGTACCTCGCGGGTTCAGAACGCGTTCCATTATCCGAGCAAGTACTTTGACAAGCTTGGGGCCTGGGCAAAAGAGAAAACCTGCTACGATAATCGAGAGCAGGAACTTGAGCAGCCCAATCAAAACGTTCGACGCAACCTGGAGGAGCCAGCCAGCCACAGGTTTCAACGCGGGTGCTAATTCAGCGAGTTGTGAGCTGATGTCCGTAATGGCGCGCGTCCAAAGTCGATAGATTTGATCTCCAGCGATTGGCCAATCTTTGATCGATTCTGGAGGGGCAGGAATGGATAATCCGCTGTCAAGTTTTTGGACAATGACTTCCACTCCATTGAGCAGACCGAAGCCAAGCCACGTCACAGGTGCTAAGACGACAAGCATGCAAAGTAACGTAACGAATGCGGCGGCAAACTTCGGGCTATTGAGCCAATGTGCGAGCCAGCGGTAGATAGGGTAAAGCGCCACCGTCAGAATGGCGCTCCACACTAAGATCGTCAGAACCGGAGCAACGATTGCAAACGACAAATAAGCTAGCAACGTAAGCAAGCTGATACGAATAGCAAGATCGATCGCGACGGTCTGATCCTTCTGCGTATCGATCTCCGGCATTCGTTAAATTCCGGTTCAACTACGATCTCTATGCGCTTGGGCTGTCTGTCTGCTTAGCCATCGGGTCCATGAATTTGCGCGAATAATTTCCACCACTTCAGCTTAGATCCAGCGCGGTAAATTTATCCTGGGCATCCGCGATGGCGATGTCCCGATTGAGGGATACGCCCGTTTGTAAATGGGTGCCCCCTATATCGAACCAATAGCACGCTACGCTCCATTAAAGGGAGCCAATCAATGATGAATTGGGGCGAATATATCAGCTGATCGCTGGCGCTCATACTAAGCCGTCACCAAGGAAGCGTCCACAGTTTGTGTGTTGTCATGCTGAGCAGCTTCGATCCTCCGAGTCATTATTAGCATCAACTTCCATATCAAACGCTCTTGGCTCTCACGATGATTTTCGATAATATATCTCCCGATGGCTTTGGCGTGTCGTCCTTAGGCAAGTGTTCGGATTAAATCTTCAACCCTAAGAGGATTTAATGACATCGCCGCGAGCGAACTTTTGAATTACTGACTGGGGCACGAACCAACTTCGGTATCGGCTCTCCTACGAGATCTATCACTTCGACGCACGTTCTCGGATCGTAGCCAACACAACGCAGATTGTGGGGGTACTAGGAAGGAGAGCGGCATGCGCAACACATTAGGCGCGGTCGTTGCACTTTATTTGATGTCATTTCCGGCCCTTGCGCAGCCGAATGAAGCCCCATCACAAATATCAGTCGGCGTCGTAACCGCTGCGCGCAAGCCAATTGCAAAATCGCTGGATTTTGTCGGCCGTGTCGAGGCCATCGATCGTGTTGAGATCAGGGCGCGTGTCACTGGTTACCTGGAAGAGGTCGAATTCAAAGAAGGCGACTTGGTGCAGGCTGGCGCGTCCCTCTACAAAATCGAGAAGGGGTTATTTCAGGCCGCAGTTGGAGAAGCGGCGGGCGCACTCGACCGGAGCAAGGCCGCAAAGGTATTGAGCGAAGTCCAACTGCAACGTGCTGAAGAATTGTATGAGAGGAACGTTGGCTCAGCCGTCGCACGCGATCAGGCGCGTGCCACTGATGAACAGGCCAAGGGCACGATCCTTATCGATCAGGCCAACCTGGACACGGCTAAGATCAACCTCGGCTACACCGATATTGTTGCCCCGGTGACGGGAAAAATCGGTCGAACGAACGTCACCAAGGGAAACGTCGTAAGCCCCGAGAGCGGGCCTTTGACGGTCATCGTCAGCCAAGATCCCATGTACGTTACATTCCCTGTTAGCCAGCGGGAATTCCTGCGTTTGCGGCAGACAGGGAAACAACTCGACGTCACTCAGTTGAAAGCCAATTTGCAATTCGCCGATCTCAGCAAGTACGACCAGGAAGGCACCGTCAATTTCGTCGATGTTACGGTCAATCGCACGACCGATACCGTGCTCGTTCGTGCCGCCTTTCCGAATCCGAAAGGCGTACTCATTGACGGGCAACTCGTCCATGTATCGATTGAAGCGGGCAAGCCTGCCGAAAAAGTCGTCATCCCGCAGTCGGCACTCATCGCCGATCAGCAAGGGACGTACGTCTTCGTCGTCGATGACGGAAAAGCCGCTATCCGGAGGGTAAAGACCGGCGGCGAAAGCAGAGGCACGAGCATCATCGTCGAGGAGGGCTTGAGCGGAGGGGAGCAGGTTATTGTCGACGGTCTGCAGAGCGTGCGCCCAGGCGCAGCCGTGATCGCAACGCCTGCCCTTCAACTCCAGGATCGGAGTTGAAGGGATGTTATCCTCTATCTTCGTCGACCGCCCAAGACTTGCCATTGTCATCGCGATCGTCACGACGATAGCGGGCGTCCTAGCGCTATACGCAATCCCCTTTGCTCAATATCCGGATATCGTTCCGCCGCAAGTGCAGGTCACGACGACGTACCCGGGAGCCAATTCATCCGTTGTCGACACTTCGATCGCGCAACCCATCGAAGCGCAGGTCGTCGGCGTTGATAAGATGATCTACATGAAGAGCGTGAGCGGGGACGACGGCAGCTATACGCTGATCTGCTCATTCGAACTCGGAACCAATCCCGATATAAATACCGTGAATGTCAACAATCGGGTCCAAGTCGCGCTATCGAGCTTGCCACCCGAGGTTCAGCGCCAAGGCGTGTCCGTTAAGAAGAAATCCTCAGCCCTTCTTGGCGTTGTGGCGCTTTACTCGCCCAAGCACACCCATGATCCGCTCTTTCTATCCAACTACGTCACGATCAACCTGCTCGACCAAATAAAGAGCACACCCGGCGTTGGCGACGCCGTCCTTTGGGGACCGCAAGACTACGCGATGCGCGCTTGGGTCAAAACCGACCGATTGACCGGATTGGGACTGACGACCGGTGACGTCATCAATGCGATCCAGGCTCAGAACGTTCAAGCCGCCGTCGGCAGGATAGGCGCGCGGCCGATATCAAACGAGCAGCAACTTCAACTCAATATCCAAACGAAGGGCCGCCTCAATAGCGCTGCTGATTTTGAGAAGATCGTACTGCGGACCAACCCTGACGGCTCGGTGCTGCGGCTGGGCGACGTTGCCCGGCTTGAGCTGGGAGCCGCAAATCTGGATCGCGATACTCTATTCAACGGGGGTCCCGCCGCCGTTATAGCGATCTACCAATCGCCAGGGGCTAACGCGATCACCACCTTGAAAGCGGTGCGCACCAAGCTTGAAACCGCCGAGAAGCGGTTTCCCGATGACATGGCATGGAAGGTTACCTACGACCCGACGCAATTCGTGACGGACACCATCCATGAAGTGCGCAAGACTCTGATTGAAGCGTTCATTCTTGTGGTGCTCGTCGTTTATCTCTTTCTGGGCAGCGTTCGCGCTACGCTGATACCGACTCTCGCGGTTCCGGTTAGCTTGATCGGCGCATTTATTGTTCTGCTGGCGATAGGATATTCGGCAAACACAGTCTCGCTGCTCGCAATTGTCCTCGCGATTGGCATTGTGGTCGACGACGCCATCGTCGTGGTCGAGAATGTCGAACGCGTGATGGAAGAACATCCGGAGCTATCGCCGCCCGAGGCCACGAAACGAGCGATGGCCGAAATCACGGCTCCGATCATTGCCATAACGTTGGTTCTGCTCTCCGTCTTTGTGCCTGTCGCCTTTATTCCGGGCATTTCCGGAGAACTATTTCGTCAGTTCGCAGTGACCATTGCCGTTGCGATGCTTTTGTCGGCGATCAATGCTCTAACGCTGTCCCCAGCGTTGTGCGGCATTCTCCTCAAACCGCATCATGGGCCGCGACGAGGCCCGATCGGTGCAATCATGCGAGCGATCGACAATGTGCGGGACGCCTATGGCGCAGCCGTCGCTCGCTTGTTGCGAATTTCTCTGTTTGGCCTGGCGTTAGTGGGCGTCGCGCTCGCAGGCACCTATGGGCTGGCCAAGGTGACTCCAACCGGATTTCTCCCCGAGGATGACCAAGGCGCATTGTTCGTGCTCGCACAGCTCCCCGGTGGCGCATCGGTGGGCCGCACAATTGATGTCGTCCGCCAGACCGAGGCGATTCTCAAAGGCGAAGCGGCTGTTCAGGACGTGACCTCGGTCGTGGGCCTCAATTTTATCGATAACTATTCGCAGTCAAATGCTGCGTTCATGGTCGTGACGTTAAAGCCATTTGAGCAACGCAAGGATCGCGCTCTGGGTGTGCGTTCGCTGATTCAACGTCTCGGCCCCAAGCTCCGAGAGATTCCTGGAGGCACGGTCGTGCCGTTGGCACCGCCGCCGATCATCGGCCTCGGATCTGGAGGCGGGTTTGCGTATGTCCTTCAGGACCTGCGGGGAGGGGATCCGAAAGCATTGGCCCAAGTTTTGCGCGGGCTACTCGTCGCCGCTAACCAGGACCCAAAACTGGACCGCGTGTTCAGTACCTTCTCGGCGACAAACCCTTCGCTCTATCTCGATATCGATCGCGATAAAGCGCAGATTTTGGGAGTTCGGCTCAACGATGTTTTTCAAGCTTTGCAAGCGTCCCTTGGCGGGTATTTCGTCAACAACATGAATCTGTACGGCCGCACCTGGCAGGTACAGGTTCAAGCGGATGCCTCGGATCGTTCCAGTATCGACGATCTCTACCGGATCAACGTGCGCAATGAAAAAGGCCAGATGATCCCGATGCGGAGCCTCGTCGAGGTTCGAGTCGTCGTCGGTCCGCCATCGATCATTCGCTATAACAATCTTCGCGCGGTCACGATTCAAGGATCCCCGGCAGCAGGCGTGTCCTCGGGACAAGCGCTGAACGCGATGGAGGCAGTCGCCGCCCGCACCCTGCCAGATGGTTATGCTGGTGAATGGACAGACACAGCGTTCCAAGAGAAGCGAGCAGAGGGAAAAACCGCGCTCATCCTTGGGTTTGCGTTGCTGTTCGCCTACTTATTCTTGGTAGCTCTCTATGAAAGTTGGACGATTCCGGTGCCGGTTCTTCTTTCCGTCAGCGTCGGCGTGTGCGGAGCTTTCGCAGCCATCGCCATCGGGGGGCTGACCCTAGATCTCTATGGCCAAATCGGAATGGTCGTTCTTATCGGCCTTGCGGCGAAGAACGGCATATTGATTGTCGAATTCGCAAAAGAGCAACGCGAGCGTGGGGTTGCGCTCGATGAAGCCGCCACGGAGGGGAGCCGTTTACGCTTCCGTCCGGTGATGATGACTTCCTTTGCCTTCATTCTAGGACTGCTTCCTCTTGTCGTCGCGGTGGGCGCTTCCGAACTCGCGCGGCGCAATGTCGGGACACCCGTCTTCGGCGGAATGATAGCCGCATCCATCATCGGCATATTCGCGATCCCGTCCCTTTACGTCACATTCCAAGCTATACGCGAGAAATTTAGACCTTCAGCCCGCCCTGCGACGAAGCCGGAGATTAAGCAGGCTGCATGAGCTTGCGGCGATACCAGCCACATGAAATTAATCGCAATATACGAAACGATGTGGTCGCGGATATTCCAATTGGCTTGCACAGAATTTTCTGCGCAGCGCAATAAGAAGAAGCACCTCGGCGCTTCCTGTTATCTTGCAACCGTCACGGGGCAATGCGCACGGGCAACTACACTGCTTGAGACCGAGCCAAGCACGAGCCGCGCTATGTTGCCTTTGCCGCCCGTACCGACGACGATATGGTCAATTCCATTGTCCTCGGCGTAAACGACGATGGAGCGCGCCGCATCGCGGCTTCTCACGCTTACCGTCTTGGGATTGGAAATACCTGCTTTACTCGCGACAGCAGAAGCATTGTCGAGAACGCGTTTCTCGTCGGAATTTTCCCAGGTATAAACAATAATTCCACCTCGCCCGTCGCCTCCGGCAGGCAAATTGACGGCGAGTAGAGTGAGGTCGGCTCCGGTGGCTTTTGCCAGTTCAGCCGCTTGGGTTATTGCGCTCTCGGAATGGCCGGTATCGTCTACTGCACAAAGCACTTTATGGGTCATTCTTTTGCTCCATTTGGAGTAAGCTTAGTTTGCTCGCCAGTCCCTCAGCCGTGATCAACGCTATCGTTTCCGAAAATAGATTGCCATAGATAATTATATTATCGCACATTTAGTGATTGCCATAAATCTGAAAAGCCCGTCCCTCCAACGATAGCAATTTAGTGGCGCCCTCTGGGCGGGTCTAATCGATGATGTGGTAGCCGCCATCAATATAGAGCGTTTCGCCGGTTATCAGTTTCGCCCCGTCCATGCCGAGAAAAGCTACCGCAACGCCGACATCGTCGATCGAGACTAGGCTCCGGCTTGGCGCTTTTGATTGTGCCTTTTGAAGAAGCTTATCAAACGCCGTAATTCCGGATGCGGCGCGCGTTTTCAGAGGACCGGGAGATATTGCATGCACCCGGATGCCTTTTGGTCCTAATTCGGCGGCCAAATATCTTGTCGTCGATTCAAGAGCGGCTTTCACTGGACCCATGATGTTGTAGTGCTCCACGACCATTTGCGAGCCGTAGTAAGTCATCGTGAACAAGGCGCCACCTGATTTCATGAGTGGCTCGGCAAGCTTGGCCATCCTGATAAACGACCAGCACGAAATCTCCATTGCACGAAGAAATCCATCTCTGGAGCAATCGACGACGCGACCCTGCAGGTCATCCTTCGGAGCAAACGCGAGGGAGTGAAGGCAGAGATCGAGCCTTCCCCACCTCTTCTCAATTTTTTCGAATACGTCCTCAAGTTGCCCTTCATGCTGGAGGTCGAGAGGCATGAGGATTTGCGCGCCGACCTCTTTAGCCAGGGGTTCGACGTGCGGTTTAGCTTTTTCATTAAGATACGTAACCGCAACGTCTGCGCCGAATGCGTGAAATGCCTTAGCACATCCCCACGCTATGGACTGATCGTTTGCGATGCCGGTAACGAGCGCCTTTTTGCCTTTGAGCAAGTTTAGCGAAGAAACATCAATCATGCCCGCTTCTCCTTGGGCATTTTTTGCATTTGCAACAATTGCAATGTGTGCCTTGCAATCATCAGCTCTTCGTCGGTCGGCACCACGTAACACCCAACACGGGAGGCATCGCTTGAGATGCGGAGTTGGTTTTTTCCGTTCGCTGTTTCCGACAGCTCTATACCGAAGCACGACATGCGAGCGACCACCGCTCGGCGAATTGCCGGTGCGTTTTCTCCAATTCCGGCGGTAAAGATCAAGCCATCGATTCCGCCCAATGCCGTCGCGAGCATCCCCCCGAAAAGCGCGATGCGATAGGCAAAGTAGTCGAGTGCCAGCCTGGCCCTTGGGTCGACGCTCGAGAGCAAATCTCTGACGTCATTGCTAATGCCCGAGAGGCCCTTGAGACCGCAATCGTTATAAAGGAAATGCTCGACGTCTTTAAAGCTCATGCCCTTTTCATTCATTAGATAGAGCACGACGCCGGCGTCGATCTGACCTGGACGCGTACCCATCGGCAAACCGTCCAGAGCCGTAAATCCCATGCTGCTTTCAATGCTCTTTCCTCCTTGTAGCGCACACATCGATGCGCCGCTTCCGAGGTGAGCGACGACGACCCGATGATCGCCAATTTCAGGAGCGACTTGCGGAATCCTCGATGCAATATACTCGTACGACAACCCGTGAAATCCATATCGGCGCACGCCCTCACGATAAAGTCGATCGGGAATCGCGTAGCGGTCCGCAATTTCCGAATGATGTCTATGAAAAGCAGTGTCGAAACATGCGACCTGCAAGAGGTGCGGCTGTCGTTCCAGAACGATTCTTATTGGCGCGAGGTTGTTCGGTTGGTGAAGAGGTGCAAGCGGCACAAATCGCTGCAGGTGATCTAGGACGCGGGAGTTGAGCAACGTTGGTTCAATAAATTCCGGTCCTCCGTGGACAACCCTATGCCCAATCGCAACGGGCAACCTTCCAACATACTCGCGTAGGAACACGACCAGTCTATCAAGTGCGTGATGCAATTCGCCGACTTCGTCGGTCCCCCACACCTTATCAATGACACGTTGACCGGTAGCATCGCTTGCAACTAATCGTGGCCTTGTCCCAATACCCTCGATCTGACCTCTAAGCCGCCGATCGAGTTGTTTTTCGGGCGCAATTGCAAACAGCTGAAATTTAATACTCGAGCTGCCCGCGTTGATGACCAGTATGGTATCGGACATTGGTCATGCTCTGATCGGAGCGTTGGCCCGTCTGCTGTAAGCAAGCAATTTGGCGACGGCGCAGGAAGCCAGGCGTGTCCGAACATTGTCCGCTCGCGACGTCAGAATGATCGGCACTCTTGCTCCCAGAACGATTCCAGCAGCGTCAGCATTAGAAATAAACGTAAGATTTTTGGCGAGCATATTGCCCGCTTCCAAATCCGGTACGACAAGGATTTGCGCATGCCCCGCCACGGGCGACTTGATGCCCTTGACGCGCGCCGCCGTTAAACTGATGGCATTGTCGAACGCAAGTGGTCCATCCAGTTCTCCGCCGGTGATCTGACCACGATCAGCCATCTTGCAAAGCGCGGCTGCTTCAATAGTCGACGGAATGGCGGTGGTAACTGTTTCGACGGCCGATAGAATAGCAACTTTGGGCTTGCCGAGACCTAAGGCCGTGTAGAGGTCAATTGCGTTTTGGACGATATCACGTTTCGCCATCAGATCCGGCGCAATGTTAACTGCAGCATCCGTCACAAACAGCGTCTGTGAATGTGTGGGCACGTCCATGACAAACACGTGGCTAATTCGTCTTTCGGTGCGAAGACCCGTTTCTCGACTCGTCACGGCTCCAAGGAGCTCATCGGAATGAAGACTGCCTTTCATGAGCAGCTCGGCTTTGCCGCTGCGCACGACATCAACGGCCTTTGCGGCGGCGGCGTGGCTGTGCGGCACGTCGATGATCTCGAGACCATCGAGATTGAGACCAATTGTTCTCGCAATATCGATGATCTTTGCTTTTGGTCCCACGAGTATCGGGGTTATCAGTCCCGCATCCCGCGCTTCGATGGCGCCACGAAGTGATGACTCGTCGCAAGGCTGTGCTACCGCGGTCGGAAGCGGACTCAGACGCTGCGCCGCTGCAACCAGTCGTTCGTATTTTTCATGCCGATGAATTTTGGAGACGATTGCCTCTGCCATGGCGCCTCTCCTTCGGAAGTTTCACCACGCGATTGATAAAGAAATGTCGCCGGGCATACCGCCGGGAAAATTGATGATTTCCGCGCGAAGTTTGTAGCCGAGCGGCCGCAATTCCTTGTCGTAGAAATCGTAAGCATCCTTGGCGAAACCCGTCAGCGTCGTTGGCCATTCCGCGTCGGCAATATTGATCCGCCTTCCCCCATCGCTGCAGTAGCTAGAAGGAAAGGTGATGACCTCTAAATGATGATGGCCGTTTTGAGCGGCGATCCGAACTGCGTTGTTTATACGCTCGACGGCTTCGGGTGCGACTTTGCGCGACATGAAAGCCTCGCGTAGCGCTCGGTCTTGTTGCTTCTTTTTGTTCGCTAGCTGCCGATCGCGATCAACCTCTGCCATCTCCGCGTCAGAGCTAATCATCTTTAGGTCTTCGGGGCGAAGGAGTCCGGGCATTGCTAACTCCGTTTGTCTGGGGGCCGACGAACCTTGCTCCCATTAATGCCGCTTTTCGGGTCTGCTGTTGCGCGATGTCGAAATGGCTGCCTGCTTTGCAGGCATCGTCGTAATGTCTTCACTTTCAAATAATGCTTCCACTTCCGCCAAGCGTTCACGCACCAGCTTGCTGTGAACTCCGACCAATTCGATCATGCGATCGAGCTTGCCCTTCATTCGGGTTGCTAAGTCCGGATCGGTCGCGAGCATCTCTGGGATGGCGGCAACCGCGCGACGTTCATCAAGAAGCAACATCAAGAATTGTTCGCGCAGGATCTGTTTGAATGCGGCGAGATTCAAACCTTTGCCGGTTTCATCTCGCATTCTTCGGAGAAGATTGAAGCCGCGTTCATCCACGGCTCCATCGGGCATTCGTACATATAGCAGCGCACGAATAACTGCTTCCCGAGGGCCACCATCGGCGAGCCTTTGCTTCAATTCGGCTATTTTTTTCTCAACGAGAGCGTGATGCGCTGGATCATCTCCTACTCTGAGACGTGGAATTTCATCGGATGCCCTGAGACCGACTGCTGCCTGAAGAAATGGCGAACTATAAATCGCATGAAACCATGCTTGCGCCGCATCGTCTCGAGTATCCCTGTAGGCGTCGAGTGCCAGGACCATCCAGTCGCCGAACCACTCTTGAATCTGCCAAAAGATGTTGTCTTTTGAAACGGGTCGGCGCCTTTCCCGAAGCCGAACGGCATCGGACGCCAGCGATCGGATGAATGGGTTGGCGCCTGAGAAGAATTCGTACTGCATGCGCAAAGGATGAAGCCGGCGCATCAATTCGGCTGAACTCTCATTCGTCCAGGTTTGAATCCAGGGCTGAACAAATGTCCGATAGAGACCAAGATTTATTTCGGAGAGCCGGGCGACGGTCGCAAACTCGCGGTCATCGTCCTCACTATTGCTGCCGAGCTCGCGAATATCATCCAAGCTGCGCGCTTCAAAACGAATAAGATAGTCGCCCAAGATAAGATCGGCCGTGGGATCGTCGGGATCCTTCAGCGTCATAACGGCTTCGTAGAGGCCCGGCGGCAACGTATCGATTAAATCGATGTTGTTCGCAAACTGATCATGCTCTTTTTTGGCAATAGACCCCGATACAAAAATTCCAAGATGCCCGATAGATTCGTGCACAGCATAGACGATCGTCTGCCCGTGAGCTCGAATGTCTTCAACGCTATCGTAAAGATCAATTATCCAGTTCAACGCTTGCGGCGGCGGCGTGATGTTGTCTGCCTTCGAACAGAAGATCACAATCGGCGAACTGATATTACGAAGATCGATGAGGTTGCCGTTCGAAGACCTGACGGACGCCGATGACAGCTTGTTTCCAACGAACAATTCGTCGGCAATGAACTGCATCTCACCGGCGTTGAGAAGCACATGACCGCCCCACCATTGTTCAAATTCCAGATATCTCGGGGCTTCGGTGTCGATTTTGGAATAGAGATTGTAGTGCTTGGACCAAAGGGTATTCGCGGGATTGAGATTCTCGAAATTAGAAACCAACCACGCACCATCGAACTTGCCGTTTCCAACATCCCCGAGCAAAGCCGTCGTCCAAGTGCCACCGAGCGCGCCAGCGGTATATCGCATCGGGTTTTGTTTTGGCGCTCCAGCCCAATACGATAAAGGAGATCCTGCCACAATAATCGGACCAAAAAGCTCTGGTCGCGCCGCAGCAAGCATCATTACCGCCCAGCCCGCTTGGCAGTTTCCTATCACGGCCGGCTTACCATCTGCCTCGGGATGTAAACTGATCACGTGCTCGAGAAATTTCGCTTCTGCCTCAGCGATATCCTCGATGGTTTGACTGCTAACGGGATCGGGAAGGAAGCCGATGAAGTAACAAGGGTGCCCCGCCTTCATCGCTACGCCGATCTCGCTTTGCGGCTTGAAGCCTCCAATGCCCGGCCCATGTCCGGCTCTCGGATCGACAATCACGAAGGGACGCTTGAACTTATCCGGCTTCTTGCAGTCAGGTGGAATGATACGGGCAAGGACGTAATTTACTGGCTTTTTAAGCTCACGTCCGTCGAGCACGAGCTCGCAACTAAATTTCAGAACATGCGGCGCGACTTTCGCGGCATGTTCGTAATACTTAGCACTCCTTTGCTCCAAGACGTCGAGAAAGAGAATGCTCCGCTGCCAAGCGTCGATCGAATAGTTCCACGCGTCCTGCAACAGCCCAAAGGGCCATTGGACGCCAGTCTCGCACGCCGCTGGAATTGCGGGCTCGGCCATATGCGCTACTCAAAAAATCAGCATGCATATCAATATGCGTCAGCATATGCCGAGATTGCTTAAAATCAAGAGAGGAATCGTGACGGGTTCGATCCAAGGTTTTAGGCGCGAACACAGGAATACCTCTCATTCTAGGGTTCGGCCCTTTGGTGAACAAAGTTCGTCGCCACCCGAAGTCATTCCGACGATTGAGATTCCGCAGACGTTGCGTTGCATTGCGTCGCAACGACATCCGACTTTCAAATTGAATTTTGATCCAGCGTCCACGCGACGTGATCCAATTCATTAATGCTGTCGTCGTCTGCTTGATGATCGACGGGATACCTATGGCGTGATCCGGTGGATGCTCATCTCAATTTATAAATCTATTGCCGTCGATGGCACGTCGGATCATTGTGAGAGCGGTAGCCCCTCGACCGAGGTCGCTCGGATATCCGGGTCTGCTGATGGTTTAATCGCATGGCCACTAACCCCGCCGCTTCGCCTACATCTAAGCAAAGCCAACTCCTGCCACCGCAATCAACAGGTGATCGGTCGGGCTTTAGCCGCTGGCTGCCGGGTCTACAGATATTGCGCCAATATCGACCGTTTTGGCTCAAACACGACATCGTCGCTGGGCTCGTTCTTGCTACGATGCTCGTTCCTGTCGGGATTGCCTACGCGGTCGCATCCGGCGTGCCAGGCATATATGGGCTCTACGCAACGATCATCCCGCTATTGGCGTACGCTCTTTTTGGCCCGAGCCGAATTCTCGTTCTGGGCCCGGATTCATCACTCGCCGCTGTTATTCTTGCGGTTGTTCTTCCTTTGTCGGGCGGAGATCCACTTCGCGCGATCGCACTCGCCAGCGCAATGGCAATCGTCTCAGGCGTCGTCTGCATCGGAGCAGGATTGATCAAACTGGGCTTTGTAACCGAACTCCTCTCCAAGCCCATACGCTACGGCTACATGAACGGTATCGCCCTAACGGTTTTGCTGAGCCAAGTACCAAAACTTCTCGGTTTTTCCTTTGAAAGTCACGGACCTCTCCGTGATCTAGGGTCGATCATGAAAGGCATAATCGGTGGGCGAGTGAATTTGACTGCGTTCTTGATAGGTGCCGGAGCGCTGCTCACGATCTTCGCGCTGAAGCGAAGTAAAGTGCCCGGCCTGCTAATTGCTGTCGCAGGAGCAACCGCGATCGTCGAAATTTTTGGGTTGAGCAAGAGTGCAGGCGTGTCGGTTCTCGGGTCACTCCCGCAAGGCTTACCCTCATTCGATGTTCCCTGGATCAATCTCGCAGATGTTACGACAGTTCTATCAGGTGGCCTGGCCGTCGCTCTCATCTCATTTGCCGATACGAGCGTTCTTTCTCGCGCCTACGCCGCGCGCACGCGAACATATGTCGACCCTAACCAGGAGCTGGTCGGCCTTGGCGTAGCCAATCTTGCCGCCGGTTTTTTTCAAGGCTTCCCAATCAGCAGCAGCTCGTCGCGTACTCCCGTCGCCGAAGCGGCCGGAGCTAAAACTCAATTGACCGGCGTTGTTGGTGCGCTGGCGGTTGCACTTCTCATTATCGCTGCTCCCAATCTCCTGCAAAATCTGCCTACGAGCGCTCTCGCTGCCGTCGTTATTGCCTCGGCTATTGGACTGGTCGAGATCCAGGACCTGATCCGCATCTATAAAATGCAGCGATGGGAATTCTGGCTATCGATGTTGTGCTTCGCAGGCGTTGCCACGTTCGGGGCAATACCCGGGATCGCATTCGCAGTGATCATCGCCGTTATAGAATTTCTTTGGGATGGATGGAGGCCCCACTCCGCTATCCTTGGCCGGGCTAACGGGATAAGCGGCTATCACGATGTCAGCCGCTACCCGCAGGCTCGTCTCATCCCGGGACTTGTTCTCTTCCGTTGGGATGCCCCACTTTTTTTCGCCAACGCAGAGCTGTTTCAGGCACGCGTCATTGGCGCTGTCGAGAATTCGCCGACACCCGTGCATTGGGTTGTTGTAACAGCTGAGCCCGTGACAAGCGTGGACGTTACAGCGGCCGATGTTCTCTCTGAACTTGAAAAAACTCTAAGAGAAGCCGGTATCAAACTTTCGTTTGCCGAATTGAAAGACCCCGTCAAAGACAAATTGAAGCGCTTTGGATTGTTTACGCAGTTCGGAGAGCAATCCTTCTATCCAACAATTGGAGCAGCTGTGAGGGCATATCTCACGTCGTATCCCGTAGATTGGGTTGATTGGGAAGACAAACACCCGTCCGCATCCTGAGCGATAGAACATGCGATGTTGAACTGGTTCCTAGCCTTTGTGCCGATCGCGATCGTCCTCCATCATTTCGCGCCAGGACGGTATGAACTTGTTTTCATAACGGCGGCCATCGGCATTTTACCGTTAGCCGCGTGGCTCGGGCGGGCAACCGAGCAATTGGCAGACCGGTCGGGCGAAGGCATAGGAGGCCTTCTCAACGCAACTTTCGGCAACGCCGCAGAACTTATCATTGCACTCGCAGCTCTTCGTGCCGGCCTCTATGACGTTGTGAAAGCCACGATTGTGGGCTCGATCGTTGGAAATATCCTTCTCGTCCTTGGCGCTGCCATGCTTGCCGGGGGAATGCGATATCCGGAACAGCACTTTAACTTGGCAGGCGCTCGAGCACAGGCAACAATGCTGACTCTGGCAGCGATCGCGCTCATCATTCCCGCCGCCTACCATGGCCCTCGTGGGAGAGCTATACGCAGGCGGCGAGAAATCCCTCAGCATCTCGATTTCGTTGGTGCTTTTGGTCGTCTACTCCATGTTTCTTCTATTTTCGCTCTGGACGCACCCATCATTTTTTTGCGGCGTCAACCTGCCAGACGATGAAACAAGCTCGCAACCTTGGTCACTCTCATGGTCCATCGCCGTGCTCGCGATATGCACGTCGGCGATTGCGTGGTTGAGTGAAATTCTCGTCGGCACAATTGAACCGACGGCTCAGGCACTCGGCCTCAGCGATATTTTCATCGGCGTATTTGTAATCGCAATTCTTGGGAACGCCGCCGAACATGCCTCCGCCATCACGGCGGCGATAAAGAACCGAATGGATCTCAGCTTATCGATCGCGATCGGGTCGAGCATTCAGGTGGCGTTGTTCGTCGCCCCTTTACTCGTCCTGGCAAGTTTAATTATTGGGCCCGAGCCCATGGACCTTCTTTTCGGAAAGGGCTTGATCCTCGCGGTGTTCGTCGCAGTCCTCATTACAGGCCAGATCGCAAGCGATGGGCGGTCGAACTGGCTAAAGGGCGTTCAACTTCTCGCAGTTTACCTGATCCTCGGTCTCGCGTTCTTTCTTACCCCGCGAGCCTGAAACAATCGACTGTCGGTACTCGACGCGATGAGATATAGAAATTTATATACGTTAAGCGTCGGATACATTCTTTGCGGCTCATATAGCCGAAATTGATTCGGTACTTTAAATTCGCGATTTTAAAGAACTCAGTCAGACTGGGATCGACAATGGAAAAAGGTAAAAGCGTTGACGCGCAGCTTGATGAAGAATCTTCTTCCGAAAAAAAACTTAAACGCAAGGACTATGAGCGCGAGCTCAAGCGTCTTCACGTGGAACTCGTCAAGCTCCAGGAATGGGTGCGGCACGCAGGAAAGAAAATTTGCATCATATTCGAAGGGCGCGATGGCGCTGGTAAAGGTGGAACCATCAAGGCCATTACAGCACGAGTAAGTCCGCGAATCTTTAGGGTGGTTGCGCTTCCCGCTCCAACGGAGCGGGAAAAATCTCAAATGTACATTCAGCGCTATCTTCCACACCTGCCAGCGGGTGGCGAAATCGTAATTTTCGATCGCAGTTGGTACAATCGCGCAGGTGTTGAGCGCGTAATGGAATTCTGCTCGGAGAAACAGGCCGAGAGATTTTTGAAGATCGTGCCCGACGTCGAGAAGGCGATCATCGACTCTGGAGTTATCCTGATTAAGTACTGGTTGGAAGTCAGTCCCGATGAACAAACGCGCCGGCTTGAGGCGCGCATTGATGATGGTCGAAAAATCTGGAAGCTCTCAAAGATGGATCTGAAATCCTACACCCGTTGGGATGAGTATTCACGAGCCCGGGATGAAATGTTTGCAGCGACAGACACCCCTTGGGCACCTTGGTACGTCGCGCGATCCGATGATAAAAGGAAGGCACGGTTAAATATAATAGAGCATCTTCTTAGTCGCATTCCTTATACGGAGATAGAGCGCGAGAAGGTCAAACTTCCGAAGCGGCATGTTGCATCCATTTCTGAACGCGAAACACACTCATTCAAATTTATTCCTGAACCGCACTAAGGACCGACGCACCCGGGAGACGACATTTCACTGGAGTGGTCGCAGAGCTAGCTCGTTGATTTCGACCTCCGTACTCCCACCCGGCGGGGTAAAAGTGTACTTTTCGGATTTCGGAACTGCTTCTTCCCAATTGTAGCCATTGGTTTGCTGGCTACCCTCATCGGAACTCCGGATGAGGGTCTTGCACGGAAGCGGCACACCATCTTCCCGAAGCCAGGCTGTCCATTTATCCGAATCGGCTTGGGACGTGTATCGCATGTCGTATCGGACGCACGACAATCCACCGATGCGATCAACGCCCGCCTTTGTGACTTTCAGATCGCTGTCACCGCGTGCAACGTCACCAATCACCCCGAGAAATTGGAGGACCCGCGCTTGGAATGCGGCTAGTCCGGTAAATAAGTTCACGGCTTCAATCGGTCGTTCAGTAGCAGGCCGCTGCGCGTACTTCTTCTTTTTCTCATCGTAGATGGTGAAGACTTTTCCGTCGGACGTCATCAAATAGGAGAAACCGTCACCGGAAAGTTCAATGCGCAATAAGTTCGGGCGTTCGACATAGAAGTGAGCGGTACCCCGAGAGGAACCAAGTGAAATATTTTGTGCGTCATACGATGTGGTGAACTGGATCGAGTTATTTTTTAGATAATCGTCCAAACGAGCGAACACGTTACGCGTATCGTCTGCCGCCGTCTTATCCGCCGCCTGGGGCAGCCCATTTGCCGCGAAGCATGTGCCCGCGCAAAGTGCATACAAAAACAGAAGAGGAATAAGCGGGATCAAATACGCTTTCGAAAATGAGCTGATTGATTTCATTTCGGCCTCACGCTGGAAACCAAATACCCGGCGCTGGCACTCTTTGCCGCCAGCATCAGCCAGTCAAACGAATACGTCGTCGCGTCAAAGCACTTACTCGTGTTGGTAAATTAAATCACGATCAAGAGTAACGTAGCGCATTATGGCGAGAGCTCGGAATATAATTTGTATATTGGCGGGTAACCGTTGCCGATTTTTCCGGCCGTCGTCGCCCAAGTAGGATTGTAGTTTTTAAAATCACCTGGGCACGCGTTTCCATTGCAAGGGTCATTAAGACGATGACTGCCGGTCGAAAACGGCATACTCTATTTTGGTTTACTCACCCTCGGCCAATCATTCGGCCAACGTTTAATTGCACTTCTTGGCAGCAAGTCATTGTTGATGAGTTCAGGAGTTGTGCGTCATGAAGCCTAGTCTCAAGCTGAGCTTGGTATTTCTTTTCTCCATTTTGATAGGCTTTACTGCCCTTCTCTCCCATGCAGACGCCAGGCGGGGTGGAGGCTTTCGCGGCGGCGGATTCGGTGGCGGCGGCTTCGCCCGCGTGCACCGTGGGTCGTTCAATCGTGGCGGAGTCTATCGCAATTCAGCTGTTCGGCGGAACGTCCGCAGGAATGTCGTTCATAGGAATGTGCGAAGGAACGTCGTCCGTAGGAATGTCCGAAGGAACTGGGTAGTTGGCCGTCGCTACTACGGCGGGATCTACTATGGTCACGTTCGGCGCTACTGGCGTGGCAGATGGTGGGCATACGGTGTTGGCTCATGTTGGCGGCTCACACCTGACGGATTCTACGTTTGGGTCTGTTATTGAGATAGGCTTGTCATCACCCGACTGCCGTCTTAGCCGAGATCTAGTTTACTGCTGGATCTCGGTTCGTGCGCTCCTACACTTCGCTTCAGATAATCTTACGGATGAGACGCAAGTTGTCGTTTGACACCGTCTTCCTGTCGATAAGCACTAATCGGCTGGTCGCCACGAACCTCTAGAAATTCACGTAGCTCGGCGCGTTTGCGCATCTCGGTTTTGGCGGGCCACTCACGCTCACGAGCGGTCGTCTCGATGTATCTTTCGACGGGTATTGACGCATTCTCTGCGGAATGAAGGGTGGGTGCTCGCTCATCTGAAGGAGAGGGCGATGTCTCCAGTGTCGCAATTCTGTCGAATGTGACTTTGGAGCCCACGGAAAGATCTTGGAGCAATCGAGTAAGAAAGCCATTGTTTCTCAATGGGCTTCTATAAAACCAATGGCTTAGCTTAAATTGGCGCCCCGTAGGATTGCTAATTCCGTCACCTCTCTGCCATTCAAAATCCTAGGTTTTTTGGCCAAATCGCCCGCTGTCGGGCCGCGTAGCGGGCTTCATCCGGAAACAAACCCGGAAACAAACCCCTAGGATCACCCCGCGATGGCAAGGCCCGTAGAACCCGTGAAACCCATGAAGAAGGATGGGTTTTGGCACTTCATTCGCCGCGTCCCATCAGAATTCGCTGCCTTCGATCCACGCAAGCGTGTCGCTCGAAGCACCCACGTGCGCATCACCGATGACCCACGCGGCGTGACCGCTCAGGCCATCGTCGACCGCATGATGCGAGACCTTGAAGCGTTCTGGGCTGCCAAGCGCCAGGGACTCGATGTTCAGCCGCCGCACTACCTCGAGGAGGCGGTCGCTGTCGCCAAAACATTCGGCGTCCCCTATATGCCCGCCGTCGAGCTTTCTGAGGCCGGCATCGAAGCCATCGCGCAGCGCGTCGCGCTGCTAAGCTCGCCTGAGAACGCCGGAAAGGAGATCGTCTTCCGGGGGCTGCTCGGCGGCGCCAAGAATCCGCCGAAGAAGGAGGACCGTCTCAAGATCTCCGACATGGTCGCCACCGTCGAAACCATCCAGGCTGTCGATCTCAGGAAGAAATCGCCGGGTCAGCTCAAGAAGTGGCGGGACGCCAAGGTCCTCGCGCTGGGCAGTTTCAAGGCCGTCGTCAAAGCCGACAAGGTCCTGCGCCAGATTACCCGCAACGACGTTATCAATTTCCGCGAGCAACTTCAGGAGCGCATTCTCGACCAGCAAATCACTGCGCATACCGGCAACAAGTATCTGAAGCAGGTAGGCGGAATGTACAACACCATCCGCCGCCACTATCTGATGGACGTCGTCAACCACTTCGAGGGGATGCTATTTCCCGACGCCGAATGCGGACAGCGTGAGGCTTTCTGTCCTGAGTACGTTCAGAAGACGCTTCTGCAGGACGGCCTGTTCGACGACATCAACCAGGAAGCGCGGGGCGTCATCTATCTGATGGTCGAGACGGGACTGCGTACGAGCGAGGCCTGCAATCTTCTGCCGGAGAACATCCTGCTTGAAGGTGACATTCCCCACGTAAGGATCGCGCCAAAGAACCGCGTCCTTAAAACCAAGGACTCCGCCCGCGAGATCCCGCTCGTCGGATGCGCGCTGATGGCCATGCAAGCCAACCCGAACGGCTTCCCGCGCTACATCGATAAGGAGGCAAGTCTTTCAGCGCTTCTGAACAAGGCCTTCGCCGCTCGCAAGCTTTTTCAGAGCGACCGGCAGAAGGTCTATTCGCTGCGCCACACATTTAAGGACCGATTGATCCACCTTCCGGAAGCGAAGGATTCACTGACTGACGCGCTGATGGGTCATGCGGACGATGGGCAGCCTTACGGTGAAGGCTATACCTTAGCCTTCAAGAACGCCGTGCTGGCGAAGATTGCCTTCACGCCGCCGTCGCGCGTGTAGGCCTCAAGAATCCGGCGCGCCTTGAGCACTGGGTCTTCCTGGCGCGCCAATTCGAGCTCTCGTTCGGCCACGTCGAGCAGCGACGCGTAATCGCGACCGAATTCAGCGACCGCGTAGGCCAACACGGCCACGCATCGTTCGAGCTCCTCGAGTGACAGATTATGCCGCGAGCCAATCGCCATTCGCCATAAAAGGAAGGCGAATTGATCCAATACAATAGCCGGATTCATGCGATGGGTATTGATGGGGAATAACCGGATAATGAGCGTGGAATGGCGAGGTTTCACGATTTGGTGAGATTAGTCGATAAGTGGCTGTGCCCCGCAGGCTAATCGACGAGGCGGCTTCTATGCGGATGCATTGGTTTCAGTGGGAGCGCGTCGCAAATATAGACGCCTTCGCATCTAAGAGTGTGTTGTGCGGGATCTCGGACAGGTGCACTTCGTGCGGAAAGGGCTTCGGACTCGCTGATACGCGAAGTCGCCCAACGCCAGAAAAGCACGCGTTCGCTGTGCTGGTTTGGCGGCCGTTGCAAGAGTGCCCGTAGGAAATTCGTACGAATTTAAGGGCGTGCTCTTGAATGTCAGTTTCCGGGGCTTGCTCAGAAGTTTGGCCAAGCGTTTGGCACGTCAGTGCTTACCCCTCGCTCGACTTCCAAAGGATCATGCTGGATCTCTCATCTACCGACGCAAAGCCGAGAAAGCAGCCGTGGCTGAGCTAAGGCAGAGTGCGCAGCACACGGACGAAATATCCCACTAGCAGAAGTCGAGCGCCCCTTGGTCGGCGACGAATAACTTGCGGACAAACATGTCTGCATTCAGAGTCATCGGATCCGCGGATCAGTTGTCGACCTTCTCCGTGATCTCGATAGAGTTTGTTACATGATCGACGAACGCGTGGCCCTCTGCGCTTTGATCCCGTTGGTCTGACAGTTCATAATGGATCTGTCGCTTTACGCGCCGTTGGACGCGATAATCTGCGGCAGTCATCGAGCAGGGGCCAAGCATGCCATTCGCGAGGAAAGGCTGCCGGAGATTGGCGGTGAAAGCGTGCTCTACGGTCCCCGGTACAGACCCATGTTGACCGGTACCCATGGCGGACCAACAATCGGCGCCATCTGTGCTGAAGCTTCAATCAGCTCGTTCGAGTTCCAAAGAGCGTCGGGCACCTCATAAATGACGACGTTTTGTGCCGCATGTTGCGACATCAATAAACCGAGGCCCACAGCCTGCCGAAGAGTGATCCAATCGTCGGCGTTGAAACGACGCCGACCTTGCTGCTTGATATAGATGAGGCAAGCGCGGTGCAGGTTGGAGGCGACACGGAATAACTCGATGTCACGGTTGTCGGCGTCAGCACGTTGCCGTTTGATTTCCAGCCTCAACTTCCTCGCATCAAAGAGGTGGAGGCCGAGGTT
>Ga0209933_1000509_pt1 | contig 68019 bp, 75 predicted proteins | sample ThiBiot_300_biof_FD_183944 | JGI IMG/M metagenome (GOLD analysis project Ga0209933, IMG submission 183944) | Wastewater bioreactor microbial communities from Cape Town, South Africa - Thiocy_cont_300_biof (SPAdes) | ecosystem: Engineered > Bioremediation > Thiocyanate > Unclassified | place...
CCCGATCTACGGCAAAGTGATGGTTCGTCACAGTGGAGAGCCGCATGCGGTGAAAGCTGCACGTGCGGTTCGGCGGGGGGATCAGGGCTGACTCCATGAGCAGCACCAATCCTACCCGACTGACCGAAGCAATGGGACCATGCGAGGACCACTGCCCGCGGCACATACTCGATCTTCTCACCCCCACCGACCGGGAGCATGCCATCGACTGGCGACGGCGCTGCGCCGAGAATCTGAAGCGGCGGGCCCGCAAGCTCGAGGATGGCGATCGGATCAGGCTGGAGACGCCGCTCACCTTCAACGATGGTCACGTCGGCCAGGAGTTTGTTGTCGAGAAGCGCGGCCGCAAGCTGTGCTTCCGGAATCCTGAGACCGGGTGTCGTTACCGAATCAGCCGCTTCATGGATCGGCAGTGGCAAATTGTGCCGACCACCAAGGTCCACAAGACGATCTTTGCCTGAGCCGGTGAGCCGGTATCATGTCTTCCGAAGAGGAACCCCCATGTTTGCTCCCGACCCCGGCCTTTCGCCGAAGCGTCTGCTCCTGTGCAGTCGCGAGAATGCCCAGCGCGTCGCTACGCGCCTTTTTGACCTGCAGCCCGGCCGCGTCAGCATCGTGCGAACCGGCAATCCGCTGCAGCCTTTCCGCGTCTGCACCATGCCCTGCCGCGGCGAGCGTGTTGAAGTCGAGATGGTGTCCTGATGCGCCTCCTCGCACCCTCCCTTCTCGCGATGGTGATGCTCGGTCCGGCCGCGCCGAGCGGCGCACAGACGTTTGAAGCGCAGGCGCGCGCGCTCGACGGCGACACCGTTGCCGTCGACTTCCGATTGCTCGGCGTCGATTCCTTCGAGCGCCGACAGCTCTGCCAGCGCGCTTCCGGATGCTGGCCTTGCGGCAAGGCCGCCCAGGATCTCGCAGCGAACGCCCTGCGCTCGAGGACCGCGGTGATCCGCCTCACCGCTGCCAACTCTTACGGGCGACGTATCGCGACGGTGACGATGGCCGGCAAGGACCTCGGGGAACGCCTCATCCGCGCCGGTCTTGCCGTGCCCGAAATCCAGTATCTGAAGAACGACCCCGGTCGCGCTACCCGGTACCGGGCAGCGTTCGCGCAAGCGAAGGCGAGCAGGGCAGGGGCCTTCGCCGGCACATGGATCGAACCATCACGCTGGCGCCACGGGGAGCGTCTTCGCTGCGAGCGACGACCGGCCCCCTGACAATCAGGCCGACGGCATCGTCTCCGCCCACCAGGACGGACCCTGCTCGAATTCGCCATCGAGCTTCACCATCGGCCCATCAGGCGTATCGGCGACATAGGGATTGATGAGCGGCATCAGCGTGGTCTTCATCCGCTTCTGCTCTCCCGCGACGCGGCCCCTTCGTTCCAGAAGGTCCTCGAGCCACTCAAGATCGTCGAGCATGGCGACGACGCCGCGGCCCGCAAGGCAGAAGTAGATGCAGCGCTGGAAGTCGTCAGCACCATCGTTCGCGAGGATCGCTGCCAGCTTCAGCTTGCCACCGGGCACGCCTTCATGGACCCAGCTGACCGCCTCGCGCAGCTCACGGACGGAATAATAGGCGTCCTCGACGTCGATGCCGATCGCGGCGTTCGCGATCATCCTTCGCGTCGGTCGGTTGTCGGCATCCAGCGCCGCGTCCCGCAGCGTGATGTCGAGGTCGAACCGTTCTCTGAATCTGGCGGCCGCCATGGCAAATCTCCTGCGACCGGGAACGTAACGTGAACAATAGTTCCCGTCAACCGCGTCGTCTCCCCACCATTCAGAAGGCGCAATCGATGGATATCGAGATCATCGTCGGGCTTCCGCACCTTGGCGCCGGTCCGATCCTCAGGCGAGCCTGCACGCTGCGGCAGCCCACGCTGATCTCCGCGAACTGTCTGTCGCGCTGGTCAGACCGGCGCGGCTGGCGCGAATGGACGGGCTGGCGGCTCGATCAGCTTCGAAACGCACGAGGCCTGGCGTCGCTCTGCCTCGATTCCGGTGGGTTCGTCGCAGCGGCCCGCTATGGCGGCTTCCCATGGTCGCTGGCGGACTATGTCTCGCTTGCAGCTGCCTATCCCTTCAGATGGTGGGCGAGCGCCGACTATTGCGTCGAGGCCGAGATCGCCGCCGACCGAGAGGAGGTCATCGACCGGCTCGCCCGGACGATCCGCGCCAACCGCGATTGCCGCAGGCTCGCCGAGGACCAAGGCAACGCCGATACCTTGATCCCGGTGATCCAGGGCCGGCGGCCGACCGACTATGAGCGGTGCGTCGACGCCCTCTGGGGCTCGCTCCGGCCTGGGGCGCTTATTGGCGTCGGAAGCATGTGCCGGCGCGACATCCATGGACCGGAAGGTCTCATCGCTGTCGTCGATCACCTCGACCAGATCCTGCCGATTGGTGTCCGGCTCCATGCCTTCGGCGTGAAGGGGACAGCGCTGCCATTCTTGCTTCCGTTCCGCCACAGGATCGCTTCGATCGACAGCCAGGCCTATGGGATCAGCGCGCGACGGGCGGCCCACACTGCCCGCACCCCCAAGACGGACGAGTTCGTCGCCGATCACCTGGAGCGTTGGGTGGCGGGCCAGCAGCGCAGGCTGAGCTTGCCGCCACAGCGGCTGCCCCAGCAGCTCCACGCCGAGCGGGAGAACCCTCCGTCCGATCCTTGGGAAGCGGCGATTGCGCGAGCCCGTTCGGAAATCCGTGACCTCATCGAGTCCGGCGATCTCGACCATGACGAGATTACCGCAGCCTGGGTCGAGCAATGGGCCGCTGACATCCACCGAAGGCAAGCCGCCGAGCAATGAAGAGGGGAGGGGGAAGGGCAGGGTTGAGCATCAGGCTCGACGGAAAGAAGGCGCGCACCCGCGAAGGAGGCGCGACGCCAATCCCGAAGGAGACCCGCCTTGACCCCATCGCATCCGAATGCAGCCACGACGCTGTCGCTCTCCAAGATCATGCTTGGATACAATCCACGTCGCTATTTCGACCGAAAGAAGCACGAGGACCTGGTCGCGTCGTTCCGGCTGCGCGGCATGCTTCAGCCGATGCTTCTCCGCCCGGCAGCCGACGTCGACGACACCTACGTCGTTGTCGCGGGAGGCCGCAGGTATCGGGCCGCCCTCGAGGCTTTCGGTCCAGAAGGGGAGGTGCCCGTCGTCATCCGCGAGATGACCGACCAGGAAGCGCTGGAAGCGGCGATCGACGAGAACGACAATCGCGACGATGCGTCGGAGACGGAGCAGGCGGACGCCGCCGTTCGGGTTCTCGCCGCCTGCCAGAATGATCGCGCCGAGGCGGCGCGGCGGCTCGGCTGGTCCCAGGCCAAATTCGACCGCCGCCTCGCCCTCGCGAATCTCTCCGACGCCGTGAAACTCGCGCTCGATGAGCGCCGCATCAAGGTCGGCCATGCCGAGCTGCTCGCTGCCATTCCGGCGGACAAGCAGGACAAGGCTCTCGACACGATCACCGCTTCCGGTCTCGACGTCGGCAAGACGCGCGATCTCTTGATGCGCGTCACGCAGGATCTAGCCAACGCCTGCTTCGACAAGACCGAATGCATGGCCTGCCCGTTCAACTCCGGAACGCAACGAGCCCTCTTCGAAACCCATGTCGATGAAGGCCATTGCACCAATCCCGGTTGCTTCCAGCTCAAGACCGAAGCAGTCGAGAGGGCGCAGATCGAGGCCCAGGAGCGCGCTGCGGCTGCGGCACAGGCCGAGGCCGCCGATCGGCAAGCTGACGGTGGCGAAGGGGAAGCTGCTCCCGACGCGGACGAGCTGGCAAATACCGACGACGATGGCGACGGTGCAGCCTCGCGTCCAGGGGTTCGAGCGACCGCGGTCGCAGCCAATCGGTCGTCGTCCGGCGCGATCGTCAAGCCGGCCGCCCGGGCTGACGGTGCGACCGTCTCCGTCAAATCGATCGCCGGCCGCACCGCCGACCTTCGGGAGGCGACCTGGCGAACGGCGCTTGCCCGGGGCCTCGCCGATAATCCCTCCCATGCGCATGCTGCGATCCTCGTCGCCGGCCTGACGGGTACGCTCGCGCAGATCAAGCCGGCCACCTTGACGTCCCGCGCCGGGCTGCTGGTCAGCCCTTCGTTTCCCGACCTGAGCTTCGGAGAGAAGATCGAGGGGATCCGCGCGCTTTCGGACGCGCAGGCAGCGACCGCCCTTGCCGCGATCGCAGCGGCCTATGCGCGCGACGTGCAGTCGTTCGCGCATGTCGCCGACCTTGCCCGGGCGTTCGCAATCGACATCCGGCACGGCTGGCGTGTCGATCGATCCTTCCTGGAGCGGTACACAAAGGACGAGCTCAAATTCATCGCTCAGGAGTGCGGCCTCATCGCGCACTTGGGCGAGAAGGCGTTCGCGAAGCTGCTCGCTTCCAAGAAGGCCGACCTCGTCGCCGGGATGCTCAACGCGGTCGGCTTCGATTGGACCGGCCGCCTGCCGAGCGGCATGACCCTCGACGGCAAATACGGGCCTCCTCCGGCTCCTCTTCGCGCCGAAACCGACCGCGGTGTTTCCGCGATCGCGGCCTGACGGCCCTCACTCCCTCCGAAATAAGGACTGACAATCATGCTGATCGCAAGTCTCTTGCCGTTGCTCGGCCGCTACTCGCTTGGATTCGACCTCGTCGCGGGTCCGGGCGAGACCGTTACGTTGACCGTCATCCCTCGCGCAACGGAGGGCAAAGCCCAGCGCCTCGAGACGGGAGAGCTGCGGCCGATCTCGATCACGGCGACGGCAGCGGAGATCGACATCGAACTCGCCAAGGGGGCAGACGGCGCGCTCGGCCAGCTCATCGCTTCGCGCAAAACGCTCGCCGAGCAGATTTCCGAGCAGCGCGAGGCGGCCGAGGCCGCACGCGCGGCATCGGCGGAAGCGGCCAAGGCGAAAGCCGCCTCCACGGCGCCGCGACCGTCCCCGACGAGCAGCTCGCCGGCCACGCCGCCTCCGGGCTCGCCTCCGGCCGATGCCAAGTCGGACGAACCCGCCAGCCTCTGGTGAGCACCTCGAGCCCCTGTCCAACGCCAAGGAGTACGCCCCAATGCAGATCAACCAGCTTGACCGCGCCTATCGATATGACGGCATCGATCTCCCGGTTCCGCCGCATCTCGCCCACGACCCGCAGGCTCTGCGAGCCTATCACGCAACGCTCTACCCGGCGATCCTCAACGCCGAGACGGTCGACGTTGGCGTGACCGGCGGCGTCCACGTCACCGAGTACCGCCGCGCCGTCGGCACCAAGGGTTGATCGTGCCCCGCCGCCACGGCGGAGCCATCCCCGCCGCACCGCGCAAGACGCTTCTCGAATGGATCGAGTTCGATGATGGCAACGCAACCGGCATCTCCCAGCCTTCCTGCAGCATCCAGGCCCGGGCCCTCCATGCGCAGCTCGCGCTCGAGCCCACTCACCGAAGCCACTCCCCCGAGCCCCTTCAGCCACCAGCAAGCCTCCGACTTCCGCCGCTCGGCTGATCTCGCGGGCCGATCGGTTGAGATCTCGCCGGACATACCACGAACCTTCGACCAGCCTCTTGCACGACACCATAAGCTGATCGGGCGTTGGGTGGCGTCGCGCGAGAAGGCGACGAGACGATATTCCCGCTGCGAGGCGCGACGGCGCATCGAGCATGTTTTCATCTCTGCCGCTGGCGAGGCGCTGCGTCCGATCGATCTCGCCGAGCTTCGCGTGGTCGTGCTCAACGGCGAGTCCGAGGGAGCGCCGGCGATCGTGATCATCTGCGAGAGCATCGGCCAACTGGATCTCGGATGGATCGAGACCAGCGAGGCGCCGATCGCCTGGCGCGCGGCTGCCTACGTGGCGCTCGAGCAGACCCTGGGGGCTGCCCTGCCGATCTTCGGCTACCAGGATCTCTTCGACGAAATATCCAATTACTATTGGGACGGCGAGACCGACGATGACGCCGCCCGCCAGTGCCTCATCAACTATCACGGCGCAGATCCCGGCGACCTCGACGAAGTCGCCCTGCCGTCGACCATGGAGGCCAAGAAGCCCGCATGGATGATCGCGGCGAATGCAGCGCCGCTGGCGAAGCTGCCTCTCGACCTTCGCAAGGCACTACGCGAACTCCGCAGCGCTCACGACGCGCTTCGGCTCCTGCCGGGAGATTGCAACGCCTGGCACTTCGACGGGCAAATTCTCTACGAATATGTTCCCGGCCTTGAGGAATGTTCGACGCTGCCCCCGTTGACGCTCGTGCCGGTCGAGTTCTTCGCGGCCGAGGTGGACGATGTCGGACGCCACGGCATGGAATACGGCTTCATGGATGTCGCGGGGATCTGTCCGCTCTCCGAGGCCGCGCACGTCGAGCGATGGTTCGCGTCGCTGCGGACCGGCGCTCACTTCCTGCTCGCTGCGCAGCAGCTGATCCAGCTCGATCCCGACAAATTGTGAGGCCCCCATGCCGGACCATAGCGCCCATTTCGAAGCCACCGCCGGAGGCATGGTGCTCACCAACGCCATCCTCCTGTACCGCACCGAGACCCCCCGCGGACTCGATCCCCACCGCGCCCCCAGGCAGGATGGACATGCCTTCGCCAGCATCCATCATGTCGAGCATGGCGGCGAAGGCGGGCCGACGATCGCCGCCGGCACGCCGCTGACCCGCGCCCACCTTCGCCAATGGACCGAGGCGCTCGGGCGCGCAGCGCCGCCTCAGATCCTTCCCCACAATGTGCTGGTTGCCCATCGCGACATGCTCGCCTGGTGGACGCCCGAGCAGGTCCGCCCGGCTTATTTCGATCTGTCCACACCGCCGGCCGGCCTGCGCGTTCTCGCGCAACGGACGATCCGGCCCGTTCCGTATCCCGCCCAGCTGTTCGTGGCGACGCCGCGCCGGCTCGGGGTCTATGCACTCGCCGAAAATGAGCGCCCCTCGGCGACCACGCGGGTGCTCCACTCGCCGGTCCTCAACGTCTTCGTCGATGGCTCTCTCTGCTGGGGGAACATCCCGAGGCCGCGCACGCTGGACGTCGCGGCCATCCCCGACTTCGAGCGGGCGCTGTTCGATTCCTGGTCGACGCACCCCAATCCCGGGCAGGAGCTGACCGTCACCGGCAAGGGTGGCCTGCTGAAGCTCTGGGACGACCTTGCGGCGCGCCAGGCGACGCGCTTCCCGGTGAGGCGCCTCCGGCCGTTCACCGGCACGAGCCAGCGACCTCCATCGAGAAAGGCCAACGCCGAACCGATGACGCTCGAGCGGCTGATCGCTGAAGGCGCGGCGTCATGACCGTCCTCGCCGACGATCCGACCGCGGCCGCCATTCTCGCAGCGGCGCCCTGTTATCCGGTTCCGCCGGTCGGTCGGTCCCCCGCGATCGACGCGGTACGCGCCTCCCGCACAAGCCAATGTCTCGCGGTCGGGAGGGACGGAGTCATGCTCATCGTGCGACGGCCATGGCTCGAGCTCGACATTCCCGTCACGCCGCCGTTTCCCGCCTACCTGCCTTATGGGAGCGTCGGCGAGCGCCGGGCGGAACTACGCTGCGGGCTAATGCCCCGCGAACTGCTCGGCCGGATTCTCGATCACTTCCGAGCGGCCTTGCCCAACGAAGCTGCCGCCTTCGTCCTGTGGAACGAGAATGAGCGAAGCTTCTCGATCCACTACCCCCAGATCGACGATGCCACTCCCTCCCGCGTGACCTATCGGTCCCCGATTCTGGCGCCCGACCAACATCTCATCTGCGACATCCACAGTCATGCGCATGGCGCGGCATTCTTCAGCGCGACGGACGATGCCGACGACGCGCACTCCACCAAGATCGCGCTGGTGCTCGGCCGTCTTGGTCAACCGGAAGGACCCGCCATCGCTTCGCGATTGTGCGCCGGCGGGATGTTCCTGCCGCTGCCGCGCAGCCCGTTTTCAGGAGACGACGATGCAGCCTGACATCCCCAATCGCCACTATCTTCCTGCCGGCTTCGACAATCGCGCGATCAAGGTCCTTCTAGTCGGCTGCGGCGGAAATGGCGCGCAGATGCTGATGGGACTGGCTTCGCTCGAGACAGCGCTACGCGCGATCTCCACCCGGTCGCTCCAGGTCACCGTCGTCGATGACGACGTCGTCAGCGAAGCCAATCTCGGCCGGCAACCCTTCTACCGATGCGACCTCGGCGCTTCCAAGGCCCGCACGCTCGTCGAGCGGATCAATCTCGCGCACGGCCTTTGCTGGCGAGCCGTCCATGGCCGCGCTCCCGAAGCGGTCAAGATCGCCGACGTGGATATCCTCATCAGCTGCGTCGACACCGCTTCCGCGCGCCGCGCCCTCGGCGCCGATCTGGCGAATGGGAAGCCCGTGCCCGCCTACTGGATGGACCTCGGCAACCGCGCCGGAGACGGGCAGTTCCTGATCGGGTCGCCTCGCCGCTCCACCGCCCACGACCGGCGGCGCCTCCCGACCGTCGTCGAATATTTCCCCGAGATCGCCGACGAAACGGAGCCCGACGACGATGCGCCGTCCTGCTCGGTGGCCGAGGCGCTCGAACGGCAGTCGCTTTTCGTCAACCGCGTCCTGGCAAGCCACGCTCTGGCGCTGCTGTTCGACCTCGTCGGGCGCGGGTCGATCGGCCACGCTGGTGGCTTCATCAACCTCGTTCGCGGGCAATGCGTCCCGATCCCGCTTCCCGCGGTCGAGGAGGCGCAGGATCAGCTCGTATCGGCCGCGCTGCCCGGACCCGCGTGATGGGCGCTCGATCCTCCAGGGCCGAGGTGCGCAACCCCGTTCTTGCCCTGCCGGCGGTCGCCCGGCTCCGGGCGCTCAGTCCGGAGGCGCGCCTCGCGCTGCTGTCCGTGCTGCTCGACATCCAAAGCGAAGCCCGGCTGCGCGCCGAACGGAGCTGGCAGAGCCGCAAGCCGCCGGTTGCCGCATACTGGGCCGCCTGCGGTGTCTATGCCGGTCACATCGCGCGCGCGATCGGCCCCGGGCCAGGGCGTCGGCGCGGCTGACCGCCAGGAAAAGAAGAGGGGGAAGGGGAGGGGCGAGCGGACGTGCGCTTTAGCCCGGAGAACCTCCCCATGCACTACGATGTCGCGATGCGCCACCAGCAGGCGCTCGATCCCAGCGCGCTGACCACGATGGCAGCCACCCTCCACGCGATCGGTGCCGCCATCACCGACTGCCGCAACGCGGGCAAGGACCCCGAGATCGACGCGGCGGTCATCCTTCTCGCCCGCCACCTCGGGACTGTCTGCGAACGCCGCCCGGACGACATGGCGCTGCGCCGCAACTGCTTGGACCAGATCGCCGAGATCCGGCGCCACCCTGTCCTGCGGACCCTCGCTTGTCGTGGTGTCGCCTACGACGAGGCTGCCAAACGCACCTTTCACAGCGAGGGGCGCATTGCCATGCGCCGGCTCGCCGAGGCCCTTGGGCTGGAGGCCGATAGCTACGAGGTCCGCTCCAACAAGGGTGGTCCGGCTGTCTCGGGCGAGATCACCCTCCACGGCGAGGAGGTGTACGTCCACCTCAGCCTGGGCGCGATGGGGGCCGGCCGCGAAATCCTGTTCCGGCGCTGCAGGGGGCGCAAGGACTATACCGGCGAGCGCAACCACTTTGCCTCGATCGCCGAATTGCTGGCCCCAGACCGCTTCGCCGACCGGCTCCGCCGCGAACTCGCGCTCTCGCCGCCGGTCCGGCAGTCCGAGCGCCTCTTCGCCTGACGCCGCCAGTTACCAGGCCGCCGCCCTTTTCCGGAGCCGTCATGCCACCCATCGCCCAGCTCGCAGCCGCGGCAGCGGCCACTCGGTCCTATCCGGCCGTCCCCGGCCTGCCGGACATCGCCATCACTTCCGAGATTGTCGCCGCGATCCGCGCCGGCGCCTGGATCGTCTTCAACCTCTCAGGCGGCAAGGACTCGAGCGCGGCCCTGTTCGCGGTCAACCTTCAACTCGATTCACTCGGCCATCCGCGGGCGCGGCGGATGGCGATCCATGCCGATCTTGGCCGCGCCGAATGGGATTCGACCCCCGATACCGTCGCGCGCATAGCCGCTAGCGCCGACGTGCCGCTGACAGTCGTGCGCCGGGCGGCCGGCGACCTGGTCGACCGCTGGATCCAGCGGTTCGAAAGCGGCAAGCGCCGCTACGAGGCGCTCGAGACCTACAACCTGATTGGTCCCTGGTCGTCGGCATCGCTCCGCTTCTGCCAATCCGAGATGAAGGCGGCCGTGATCGGTCCGGCGCTCGCCAGAATGCTGCGAGGCCAGCAGATCATCTCCGTTCTGGGCCTGCGCCGCGACGAAAGCCACAACCGCGCCGCCACCCCGATCGCCAAGGCCGATCTTCGCCATGCCAAGGCCGGGAACCGGCACGGCACCGCGATCACCCTCTGGCACCCGATCGCGTATTGGAACAGCGAAGACGTATTTCGTGCTCACGGCACGCTCGGCATCACCCTGCACGAGGCCTATTCGATATGGGGCGCAACGCGCCTCTCGTGCCGCTACTGCATCTTCGCCTCGCTTCACGACCTGTCGGCTTCTGCCGCAGCCCCGGCGAACACCGAGGCTTATCGCGAGCTCGTCGGCATCGAGGCGCGATCGACCTTTCCATTCCAGCCGACACGCTGGCTCGCCGACATCTCACCGCATCTGTTGAGCGGCGGGCTCCGCGCGGACGTTGAACGCGCCAAGGCCGACCAGCTCGAGCGCCGGCATCTCGAGGCCTCGATGCCGGCAGGCCTCAGATACGTCAAAGGCTGGCCTCCGCGGATGCCCACCCTCGCCGAGGCCGAGGATATCGCCGCGGCACGGCGGCCCATCCTGGCGCGCCACAGGCTCGAGAACCGCTATCCGACAGGATCAGCCGTCCAGGCGCGCTTTGCAGAGCTGAGGGTCGCGGCCGGGCGGCAGATGTCGTCGTGACGACGATCCATGCCGCCGCCGGCTCCTTCCGGATCGTCGCCCGCATCGAGGACCCGCCGCCCCTGGGCTGGCGCTTCTGGATGCTTGCCGGCTTTCCGGGCGATCCACTGGATCCGAGCCCCTATGGCGGCTCGCGCTGCCTCGCGCTTACCGTCGTCGACATCGATGGCAGCGACCGCTGGCTCTGTGCGATGGAGCTCGACCACAGCCTCCGCCTGCTGTGCTCCCATGATCTTTTCCCCTGCCCGAGCCAGGCAGGTGCGGACGCCTTCGCACACGCGATCATCGCCCGCCACGCGCGCCGGCCCGCGCTCCTCTGACCCACGGACCACGTCCCATGCAGACCGACCGCAGCCAGCGCTGGCGCGAACGGCGCGCTCTGTGGGCGCGCGATCTCACGCTGATCGATCCCGGCGCCTACAGCGTCGACGTCATCGATCACGCCGCCGCGCGCGCCTTCATCGCGCAGCACCATTATCTGCCCCGCTATCCGGCCGCGCAGCTCGCGGTGGGGCTGTTCGCGCGCAAGGGCGCGCTCGAAGGCGTTGCCGTTTTCGCCGTTCCGACCACCAGCGCCGTCGTCTCGCGCCACACCGGGTTTGACGATCCTCGCCGCGGCTGCGTTCTCGCGCGCCTCATTCTGACCGACGCCGTGCCGCAGAACGGCGAGAGCTTCTTCGTCGCGCGGGCCTTTCGCCACCTGCGCCGGGAACGGCCTGGGATCGAGGCGGTGGTGTCGTACAGCGATCCAGGGGCGGGGCATATCGGCCGCGTCTATTGTGCGCTCTCGGCCGCCCACCGCGCAGTCACGAAGCCGCGATCGGTCCTTCGGGTCGGCAACATCACGATCTCGGGGCGCACGCTGTCCAAGATCCGCCTGGGCGAGCAGGGCCAAGCCGGCGCAATCGATCAGCTCGTCTCGCTGGGGGTCCCGAGGCCGCGTATCGGCGAGGAGCCGCGAAGCTGGTTGTGGCGGCTCCAGCGCGAGCGCCATCTCGTCACGCATCAGCAGGCTGGGCTGTTCGCCTATTGCTTCGAGCTGACGCGCGAGGCCCGCCGCCGCGGCCGCACCCTTCCGCGCCTGCCGTATCCCAAGGCCCTTCCGCCGCGAAACGCGCTGCTTCCGCTCATTTGGCCCGATCAGGAGACCCTCCATGGCTGACATCACGCAGCTGCCCGTCATAACCGCGGCCGATGCCGAAAGCATCGGCTTCGCCCGCTTCAACGACGTGCCGACGCTTCCGATCGACATCCCCGACGGCAACTTCACGATCAGCGCCAAAACCACCGACGGTCGTCGGATCACGTTCTTCTTCGGCGAATACAAGCGCGGCTCCCCGCCAAGCTTCGTCGACATCCAATATCACGACAACGGGACACGCATCGCCAACGCGAACGGCGGTACGTCACCGACCTTCGACATGCTGACGATCGGCCTGGGCGGCCGGAACGTCTTCGACAGCCGCAGGCTCGGACCCGACGACAAGCCCTCGATCGCCGTGATCCTGATGGGCGAACCGACCGTCCCGGCACCCCAGCACGACACGGCCGCCGGATAACTGGCGAGACCCGCTTTCGAGAGGCGGCCCGAAGACACCCGCCTCTCCGGCGCTGTCGCATCGGACAAGCGAGGGGAGGGGGGCCTTGAGTTTGGCGGCATTCAGCCGCGTTCAAGCCCGAGGCCCCTATGATCACCTCTGCCACGCCGAGGCCGGTCGACACCATCATGGTGTGCGCGCCGCCGCCGGTCGTCCTCGCCTATGGTATCGGCGTGGACTCCACGGCCCTGCTCGTCGAACTCGATTCGCGGGGCGAGCCGCCGGACTTGGTTCTCACGGCCGATCCCGGCGCCGAGAAGCCTGATACGTACGAGTACCAGAAGTTGATCGCGGCGTGGATGGCCGCGCGGCGCATCCCCTATGAGGTGGTCCGCTACGTGCCGCAGCGCTTCAAGCACTGGCCACCCTATTACTCGATCCTGGCCAACGTGCTCACCAATGCGACGCTCCCCAGCATCAGCCTTGGCCGGCATAGCTGTTCTCTCAAGTGGAAGGTCGCGCCGCAGGACGCCTACCTCAAGCAATGGGCGCCGGCCCAGGCCGCGTGGCAGCGAGGCCAGAAGGTCGTTCGGCTGATCGGCTACGATGCCTCGCCTGCCGACACGCGTCGCTACGCGCATGCGTCCGCGTTGAACGATCCGCTGTTCGAGTGCCGCTATCCGCTGCGTGAGTGGAACTGGAACCGCGACCGGTGCGCCGCCCGTATCGAGCAGGCCGGTCTTCCGATCCCTCCCAAATCGAGCTGCTTCTTCTGCGGGGCAATCCAGCCGGACGAAGTACGGGCGCTGCCATCCTGGTGCCTCAGGCTGATCGTGCTCATCGAGGCGCGCGCGGAGCCTCGGCTGCGCACCGTCGAGGGGCTCTGGCGGCGTTCGACCAGGACGAAGCCCGGCAGGATCACAGACTTCATTTGCGCCGAGCGGCTGCTCCCGGCCGCCGAGATCGAAGCCATTCGCCGCGATGCACCCACCGATCTCATCCGGTTCCAGGATGCAGCGAGCATCGTGCCGCTTCCCCAGCGGCCGACGATGGAAGCCTGGATCGAGACCTTCAACGCCGGCCTGATGGAGGCTGCATGACCGATCAGCTATCCCGCATCGCCGAACTCAACGACCGCTGCCGGCACGGCCTCGATCCGACTGCCCGCGTCGTCATCACTGCGGCTTGCGTCGCCGCCTTCGCCGGCGATCTCTCCGCCCAGGCCGAGCTGCTCGCAGCGATCCGAGGTTACGCATTCACGCGCGACGATGGCCCGGAACGCTCTCGCGGGGAGTTCACCGTCTGTGGCCACGCCGTCCGTTTCGCGATCGACTATTACGACCGCGCGCTGGGATGGGGATCGGAAGACCCTGGCGATCCGCACGTCACCACGCGAGTCATGACGATCATGCTGCCCGAGGACGACTGAACCTGGGAAAAGTGAAGGGGAAGCGGGTCGGGCAGTAGGCGCGTGAATGCAAGCGGACCTACCCTGCGAATGACCTTGGGGCCCGCCGCAGACGCGCCTTTCCGCATCCATCGTCCATCCAAGGGAGAAGCCCATGCGACGGATCGCCTCCGCCACGCCCGCTGACGGGCACGCCATTGCGGTAGCCGTTGAGCGGCTGCGCGAAGCCCGTACCTTGCTTCGCCAGGCCGGAGCGCGTCAGGCTGCTTCGGCCGCCGGCAAGGCGATCAGCAGCGCCGAAGGCGCGGCGCGCCATGTCCAGCATCGCATCCGGAGGACGATGGAATGAGCCGTCACGACCTTCAGGCCAAGCCGGACAGCCCAGACGTCGTCCGCGCGACGGTCGGATGGGACCGGCCGCTTCAGACCTTCTTCGCGCAAGTCTTCTTTCGCACCGAAGACGAGCCCGCCGAAGGCGAGCCCCTCGTCTGGATCGGCACGGAGCCGGGCGAACTCCTCTCCGCCGAGGCCGCGATCGCCGTTGTCGCGCCTCATGCCATCATTCCTCCCGACCTCCACCGGCAGCTCACTGCCGACATGCAGTCGTCCATCGGCATCGAGGATGGCAGCCAGCAAGTCGCCGCCAAGCGCTACCTGTTCGGCTCTACCCACTGAAGCTGCAATCAGACAGGTGCCGGCGCAGCCGAGCCGCTGCCGCCACGAACCTTTCCAAGGCCCGATCATCAACGGTCCCCGCGATCACGGCGCGGTGGCCGAACGTGCGCGCTGCGCCGGCCCAACCAGAGGAGACTATCATGGCCGACCGGGTATCCGCCTCCATCGTCATCGGCGGCGCGCTTGACGCTCCCGCCTTCGCAGAACTTGCCGAGCTCATTGCTGCCGAGCGTCTTGCCGTCGAGTGGGACGGCGATCCGTTCGAGCCGGAACATCGCGTCGACGGCGAGCCGCTTCGCCTGTTTGCGCACGAAGTCGCAGGCGGTCGCTTCGAGGAGATCGAGGACTGGTGCGTGATGCATCGCGTCCCCTTCGTACGCTGGTGCGGCGGCTATTCCGGGCAGTGGGGACCCGAGCGCGTCGTCGCCATCGGCGACGGCAAGGCGGTGTCCTACGCTGTCACCGAGGATGACGAGGTTGTCATCAGCCGCAGCGCCATCACGGCGCTTGGCTCGCTCGATGCGATCTTCGCTCATTTCGATGCAGCGGAATTCGTCGTGCCGGCGCTCGTCGTTGCAGATGCCGCCGCCGCCGCTCCCGCGCTCACCTCGACTGACGGAGCGCACCATGTCCAATAGCTACACCAAGGCGGCGTTCGACCTGACCGTCACCGTCGCCGAGGCCGACATGCTCCGCCGGGTCATCGCCACGGTGGAACTGATCGACGACACCGAGGCCGGGATCGACGTTCGCGAAGCGCATTATACCAGCCTTGGCCCGGACTTCGCCGCCCTGTTCCCGCGCAGCGACGAGGACCCGTTTGCGGGAGTGCTCGACCTCTTCGAGGATCCGCAATATCCCTATCTCGATTTCGATGTCGCGTTCAGCGAGGCCGACCAGCTCGGCCGGGTGCTCGTGACGTTCTCGGGCGAGCAGTTCGGAATCGATGTCGCGGCCAGGCTGATCCAACATTGCGCGCGCTCGGCGCTGCCCTTCGGGTTCGAATGGGCGTCGGATTGCGACAGGCTGCGGATCGGGGAGTTCGGCGGCGGCTATGTCGTCATCAGCGAACACGGCATCAGCTATGGCCACACGACCCAATTGCTCGACCGTGCAATTGCCGGGCACGGGATGAAGGCGCCGACGGATTCGTCCTCGCGATCCGCGATCCGCAGCACGGGCTCAGCTTCTGGAACGACGATACCGGCTTTGACCGATTGTCGCGCGCGCGGGTCTTCAGCGAGGCCGAGGCCGCGAACCATAACGTGCCTCTCGCGCACGACCAGCCCGAATGGCTGGCGATGCCGGAGCCCCTGCGCCTTTGATCCGAACGTCGCGATTGCGCGATCGACACAGACGTATAGCATCGTCGCCGGAGATGCCGATGACTTCGATACCCACCGATCACGACGCGATGCTGGCCGCGCTGACCCGGCTGATACCGATCGCGATGAGCGATACCGGCCAGTCGCGCCGGGTCGCGAACTTCCTGATGGCGTGGTGGAACGGGCCGGAACTCGGCCATTTCGAGATCGCCGACCTGTTCGGGCTGGATGTCGCTGTGGCCAACGATATTGCGACCATCGTCGGCTATCTCGGACAACGCCCCGGCGCTATCTACATCGATGCCCTCGGCTTCGCCGAGGAGATGCAGGACATCATCGCGCTCTGGCGCAAGCCGGTCTCGACTTCGGCGACCTGACCGGGCGCCGGTACCCGAATTTTCGGACCGAGGCCGCCACAGACACCCCCCCGGAGGGGCGCCAAACCTTGCGCGATATCCATCGCGCGCCATAACGGGAAGTCGTCGGGCGAAGATCGCCAGGGCGTATCCTTTCGTGGGAGGTGCGGTTGCCGGAAGAGAACAACCTGGTCGCGATGACGATCGAAGTCGTCGCAAGCTACGTGGCGCACAACAATATCCGACCCGAAGACGTGCCGGACTTCATCGCCAAGACTCACGCTGCGATCACCGGCATCGCCAAGGAACCCGAAACACCCGCCGAAGAGACACCGGCGGCCGAGCCCGAGTTCACGCCGGCCGTCTCCGTGCGCAAGAGCCTCGCCTCGCCTGATCACATTCTTTCGATGATCGACGGCAAGCCCTACAAGTCGCTGAAGCGACATCTCAGCAGCCACGGCCTGACCCCTGCCGAATACCGCGTCCGCTATGGTCTCAAGTCCGACTATCCGATGGTGGCGCCCGGTTACTCGGCGCACCGGCGCGAGGTAGCCAAGCGTCTCGGCCTGGGTCGCAAGCGGCAGGAGCCCACAGCGCCCGCCGAGGCAGCACCGCCATCAGGTGACGCCGCCCCCGCCCCGCCAAGGCCGAGGACACGCCCCCCGCCCAGGCCAGCGCCAAGACGCCGCGGCGGCGCAAGCAGCAACCCGCAGACGCTGGCGCAGTCGAGGCCTGAGGTTCCGGGCCCAGGCACCTGCGGGACGATCCCGACGGCGCCGAAGAGGCGCTCGTCGGAGCGGCGCTGACGCGCCTTACTCGGCCGAACGGCCGAGGAGCTGAGTGGGTGAGAGAGAGTGTTCGGACAAGGGGTTCGAGCGCTCAATCTCAGGAGACTTCCCATGAACATCGGCACCATCACCCAGAACGCCAGCGGCACCTACACCGGCAAGATCTCGACGCTCACCGTCGCGATCGTGATCGCGCTTCGGACGGTCCAGTCGACCAACCCGCGCGCGCCCAAGTTCGAAATCCTCGCACTGTCTGCCGCCCGCCAGTGGGTGCAAGTCGGCGCGCTCTTCGAGCTCGCCTCCAACTCGACCGGCGAGACCTTCCTCAACGGCAAGATCGAGGATCCGAGCCTCGACAAGCCGCTCTACATCTCGGCGTTCCGCCAGGAGGACGGCTCCTACAACATCGTCTGGTCGCGCCCCACCCGCCGCCGCGAGGCGCCCACCGACACGGTCGCAACCGACGACGGCCTGCCGCCGCTGCCGGGGACCGAGCAGCCGGCCGCACCCGTGGGAACCGACGGTCTGGGTGAGTCCTCGGCCGAAGGCGCGTTCGGCGGCAGCGAGCCCGCGCCGGGCGGCCGCCGGCGCCGCACGCCCGAGATGGCGGACTGATCGCCGCCAACCGATTGGCGCGCAGCTCCTCTGCGCGCCGACGCCACGACAGGGCCTGCTTCGCCCCACCGCGAAGCGGGCCCTTTTTTTTGGCAGCGTGCGACCACGTTCTCTTCCCGTCGGCAACACATCATTGAACAAACCCACCCAGTGATGTATATGCCTATGTATATGCAAAGGAGTCTGCCGTGACGCCCGATCATGAAGCAACGGTCACCAGAGAAGCGAAGCTGTTCCGCAACAACAAGAGCCAGGCAGTGCGCATCCCGGCCGATTTCGAGCTGCCTGGGGATCGGGTCATGATCCACCGGGAGGGAGATCGACTGGTCATCGAGCCGATCCGGCGCCGAAACATCGTCGAGGTCCTTGCGAGCCTCGAACCCCTTGGCCCCGAGGATGAGTTCCCGGACATCGACGGCACGTTGCTTCCCGCCAAGGCCGTCGAATTGTGACCCAGCTCTACATGCTCGACACCAACATCGTGTCGGAACTCGCGCGAAACCCGCACGGCGCCGTAGCAACCCGCATCGCGCAAGTCGGTGCCGATGCGATTTGCGTCAGCATCATCACCGCGGCGGAGCTGCGCTACGGCTGCGCGAAGAAAGGGTCCCCCAGGCTCCTGGCCCAGATAGAGGCGATCCTCGGCAGCGTGTCCGTGCTTGCGCTCGATGTCCCGGCGGACACTGAATATGGCGGTATCCGAGCCGAGCTGGAGAGCGCGGGCAAACCCATCGGGCCCAACGACCTCTTCATCGCGGCTCATGCCTATGCGCTCGGCGCCACATTGGTGACCGCCAACATCGGCGAGTTCTCCCGCGTCCGGGCCCTCAAGGTGGAGAATTGGCTGAGCGACGTCCATTGAGGCGTTCGCACCGAGTGACGATAGCTCCCCAAAGTCGCCGGTCCTCTCCGTCTGCCCGGCACGCCGTCCAACCCTGTTCCGCTCAACCTCCAAGACATGCCGATCCAACCGCCTCCCGCTGCGCACCCCTCGCTGTTCATGCCCCTGAACCGGCCGCCCCGCGTCCACCGCCCGCCGAAGATCGGCCGCAACGACCCGTGCTGGTGCGGATCGGGCAGGAAGTTCAAGGCGTGTCACGACGGGCGTGAGCGGCTGCCGCAATTCAACCACCACCATGTTGCCGAGGCGTTCCGCAAGGAGCTGCGCCGACGCTACTGCTCCTATGCCGGCGAGGCCGGCGAGCCATGTGGCGCCGAGATCATCGGCGCCCACACTGTCCAGAAGGAAGGCGGGCTGCGGGCGATCTCGCGCGCTGGGAAGGTCTATTCTCTCATCGCGACGATGGGCGGGCTCGAGAAGAATGGTGGCCGCCTCGACCCGCGGCTGGTGGGCATCGGCGACGCTTCGGTCTTCCCGGGCTTCTGCTCGACCCACGACAACGATCTCTTCAAGCCGATCGAGGACAAGGACTGCGCGATCGGCGCCTGGGAGGCGCTGCTCTTCGCCTATCGCGCGGTGTCGTTCGAAGCCTTCTTCAAGCGCGCCATGCTTGCCGTAGCGCCGCTCTTCGCACGGTTGGACGAGGGCCTGCCCGTCGAGGACCAGGAACTCGCCCAAAACATGGCGCGCAATTTCCATCACGGCGCTCTCGCGGGCGAGGCCGGCACGCGCGCCCGGAAGGCGGCCTATGACGCGCGGGTCCGAGCCCGGGACGCGAACGGCTTCTCCTATGCCTGGACACGCTTCAACGGGCTCCTGCCACTGGTCTGCTGCGGCGCGTTCCTGCCCGACAATGATCTGACCGGTCGCCCGCTCCAACGACTTGCCCATGGCACGGGTACGTTCGAACAGGTCACGCTCAACATCACATCCTATGGCGGCCAGTCGGTCATCGTCTTCGGGTGGACCGGCGGGCCCGAGGGCCCGGCGGAGCGCTTCGTGCGATCCTACCAGGACCTCGGGGACGATGACCACGCCGCCGCCGCGGTCCGCCTTGGTCTCGAATATCTCGAGAACAGCTATCTGAGCCCAGCCTGGTGGGACGCACTGACCAGCGCCGAGCGCCGCCGTCTCGTCCGCCATTCGATCGAGACCCACGGTCCGCGTACGGCGGCCGTCTCGCTCGGAGTGCGCCAGCCAGTCCCCCATCTGCACCTCCGCGTCATCGACCGGGGCGGGAGCCTGCCGACCCCGGTCTGAGCCGCCGGCCGGCGGTTGGTCGTTGCAGGGGCGCCGCGTCCCAGGGCGCCGCGGCCTTCCTCCGCCTGTTCCTGCCACCTGCGGCGTGACAGGCCGGCCCCGCAACCCCTGCCGGTCGCCCGTGTTGCCGCTCTCGCGGCTGCCCGCGCCAGCTCCCTTCAGGAGTTCCCCTCCGCTCGCGCTCCGGTGCGGAGCGGGCTGCACGCCGCTCCCCGGTGGCACCGGCGGAAAGGCCGCTGGACCCAACAAGGAGCATCGCCATGAACAACGTCAACATCGCCGGCCGGGTCGCCAAGGATCCCGACACCCGCGGCAGCGTCACGACCCTCATCGTCGCGACCGACCGCGTGAAGCTCAGGGACGGAAAGACCTATGTCGACGAGGCGACCGGCTATACCGCCAAGGAAACCGAGTTCCACAAGGTCACCTGCTTCAACGGCCTTGGCAAGGCGGCCGCGTCGCGCGAGAAGGGCAATGTCGTCGCAGTGACGGGCCGGCTGCACTATTCGAGCTGGGAAGACCGCGACGGCATCACCCGCTATGGTTGCGAGATCATCGCGGACAAGCTCGACTTCTTCTGAGCGAATGCCCGGGCGGCGCTCCGGCGCCGTCCGGATCGGTCGAGCCCCGCTACCGCGCGTCAGCGTCAACGGGCGGCGCGAGCGGCGACACCGCGCTCGCATGGACCCACGCTCGGGCAAGCTGGCCGGTGAGCGGATCGCGATACACCACCAGGCGCCAGCGCCCCTGCCGCCTCTCGATCGCCAGCACCATTCCGTCGGGCGCCTTCAGCACCACGGCGCCCTCGCGCCGCGGTTCGCGCCGAAACGTCGCATCCCGGCTCAGCTCGGCCCTTGGAAGGTCCGCGACATAGGCTTCGTCCGCGCGCGCCTCGGCCTCGTGATAGCGACGGGTCTCCTGTTGAAGCGCCTCCACCTTCTGGTTCAACGCGGCGAACGCCGCTTTCTCCTCGGGCGACTGATCAGGATGGAGGGCGGCGATCGCCAGCAACAGGCCGAGAATACCGGCCAGCCAGCCGGACCATTGGAACAGGCCCATCTCGTGCAGCTCGGCGATCGTCCGCGGACCGAGCTGCTGCACGAACCCGACGATGAGGTCGATCAGCCGGCCCTGCAGCTCGGCGCTTTCCTCGTCCGTCGACGCGGCAAGGATCGCTTCGGCGATCCGCTGCGTCTCAAGCACCATCTCGGTCGCGAGCGCCGTCGCCGACTGGATCACGCCTTCGCTCGCGCGAAGCGTCATCGCATCGAGCAGCCGCATCTGCTCGGCGATGGGCGAAAATGCCGACAGGCGCGGCAGCGCTTCCTCGATCATCCGGCGGTAGGTCCCGCCGGTCGCCGCGGCGGCGATCACGCTCGCCATCGTCGACCGCTTGAGATCGAAGGTCTTCACCGTGTCGAGCAGGCTGCTCGAGAGGCGGCGCTGGTCGTCGAGCAACCCTGCGTTCCGGTCGACGATGCTGCGCGCGGTTTCAGAGATCGACAGCGCCCAGGCACTGCTGGTGAGCTGCCGGAACTCAAGCTGCTGCCGGCGATCCCGCTCCAGCATATCGAGGACGCCGCGATAGGGAGCGCCGAAGTCCAGACCGAGCCGCTTTCGCACGTCGGTCGCCTCTAGGATAGCCTGGGCGGCGGTGCCGCCGCCGAGCAGCCGGGTGCGCTCGCGCTCCTCGCGCAGGAGGCGCTCGACGCTGCTCTCGGGGAAGCCAAACGGATCCTTCATGCGCGCGATCCTGTCAGATCATCCCCATCCGCGCGACCGGCAATCGCCGCACCAGAGCATCCGCTGGAGGGCGGCGCATCCCGGCCCTTCGCGCTGCTCAGGCCGGGACCGGCGCTCTACTCGCCTCCGGCTCCCGGAGCCCCGCGATGCGCGGGTCTCCGCCCTTCGGGTGACGATCACCTTGCGGGGGGCCTGGCTGCACCGTGGTGACCAAAAATCTCTCTCTCTCTGACTTCCTAGATATGACGTGCGGGGATTCGAGCCCGTCAAGGATGAGCGGTTCCCCCAATTTTCACGAGCCCGCAACGCCCGCTACGCGTCCGCTCCGCGCCCGAGAAAATCGGCTCCCCCGCTCCCCGCTGGCGCGGCGTTAACCGGGGTCCGGCTGCGCCGGCTTCCCGGTTAACGTCCCTGACTGCCCCGACCGCCGCACGTCGAAGGGGAAGCCTCATCGAGTGGATGAGATCCAACGGAGGCTATCATGCAGACCACTTTCACCAACTTTGCCGACCTCGCCAGCCACATCGCGGCAAGCCGAGAGAACGAGGAGCTGACGCAGACCTACGACGGCGCGTTCATCGAGCCGAACGAGATGGCGAAGCTCAGCATCGTCGACGCGCCGGAGGCACTCGACATGCCCGATCCCGAGCAGGTCCGGGCCGCCGTCGACATGATGATGCAGACGATGTTCGATGTCCTTCGCGACACGCGCATGGAGCCCTTCGCGAACGATCTCGCCTGGGGGTTCGCCAACAGCTTCCATGTCGTCGCCAAGCGGATCGAAGGGCGCGAGGACGATGCCGCCAAGAAGCTCGGCGAACTCGCCCGCAACTACGATCCGTCCGAGATCTACGCGACCGAACTGGAGGACACGCAGCTGCTCTGCCAGACCCTCCAGGGGTGCCGCGAGGCAATGGAATGCATGCGCGATCACGCCGCCGAGGTGTACCGCGTCGAGACCGGCAAGCCCTTCTCGCCGGTCCGCGGCAGCAGGGTCTCCAGCGCCCTCAACGCCTCGATGATCGACGCCCGTGACTATCTCGCGTCGCGCGCGCGGGAACGCCGTGAGCAGTTCGCACCCGAGGGTCCCGTAGTGGCCTTCTCCGGCGGGCAGGTCTGGGAGGATGCCGACCTCCTGTGGAACGGCCTCGACAGCATCAAGGCCCGCATCCCCGAGATGATCCTCGCGACAACCGCGCAGGCCAAGGGCTGCGATGCGGTGGCACACGCCTGGGCGGCATCGCGCGGCGTCAAGGTCATCCAGTTCCGTCTCGACCGCAGCCAGGGCAACCGCGCGGCCTTCGTCCGGAACGACCGCATCCTCGGCCTGAAGCCGGTCGAGGCGGTCATCTGCGAGGGCTCGGGCATCCAGCAGAACCTCGCCCAGAAGCTGCGCCAGGCAGGCGTGCCGCTGCACATCGTCCGGCTCGCCCACCAGCGCACCGCACGGCGGGCGTGAAGCCCTCGCGGAGAGGCTCCGGCCACGGCCGGGGCCTCTCCTCCTTTTGCTGCGTCAAGGGCGGCGCTCGGGGGCATCGAGCCCCCTCGCGCCGCGAGGAGCCGGCGCCGACGCGCAGCCGACCTGCAGACCCGCGAGGCGGCCAAGGGGAGAGGGATTGAGTGGGAGCGTTCAACAGGGGAGGACGAGATGTCCATCACGTTTCGCATCGCCACCGCCGCTGACGACGAGGCCCGCCCGATGGCGGTCATTGCCGCGCGCCAGCTCGCCGCCTTTCGCACCTTCCTGCGCGGCGAGGGCGAGCGTATCGGCGCCGTGCTGCTCGACCCGGATGCTCCCGAGGACGCGTTCCTCTCCTACCGCTTCGAGGCTCGCGTCTGCCCGCTCGCACTGGCGTCAATCGCCCGCCTCTTCGACTATGCCGCGGACGTCATTACCGTGGTCGAGGAAGCACAGTTCCGCGGGCGGCGCGTCAGCGTCTTTCGCGACGAGGCGGCTGGCACGATCAACCTGACCGTGGCGCTCACCACCGACATGGCGCTTGAACTCGACCTCGCCTCGAACAACGCGTTCGCGCTGCTCGAGAGCCTCGGCCTCGGCGCAGAAAGCGTGGGCGAGACCGCGATCGAGACCATCCGGGAACGCCTCGCCAGCCCGGCCGTCCGGCGGCACGCGGCCGAGCAGGGCGTAGCCCACCATATCGAACGGCTCGAGCGCCTTGTCGCGGCGGCGGCTCCCGACGAATCCTGCCGGTTGGAATGGGCCTAGCCTCCACCCAGAACCGGTCGCCAGGCGGGGCGCGCCAGCTCGCTGGCGCGCCCTCACCGCCTCCGAAAGCCAGGCCTCTCACCCGCGTCAGGATGCGGCCGCACGATCCATCTGCGGAGCCCGCTTCAGCACTGCATCCACGGCCTCGCGGAGGTGCGCGGCAGCCTTGTCCTCCTCCGCCGCTTCCAGCCACTCCAGCGCCTGCCGCATCAGCGCGAGCGCCATCGCTTTCTGGAGCGTCGGGTCCGTATCGAGATCGTCCATTTCGATTGCCCGGGCGCACCTGATCCCAGCGGTCGCGTCGGAGCGCCCCGTCCAACGAACTCCCGCGCGCTGGGCGCGGGAGCCGGGGCTGGTAACACGTCGAGACATGCGCCTACGCTTTTAGTGCCGGGGCACCTGGACATATGCGCAGGCACCCCGGCGTGAGACCACACCGAGTTGCCGTTCTCGACGGGATTACCAGTCCCGGCGCTGCCGCTCTGCAGCGCCCCTGCGGACTAACATAGGCATATCGGCGAACCAACCCGCGACTGCTCGCCGGCTGTTTGCGCCCCCCGGTCAATGATGGTTGGGCGCGCCCGCGCGGCGGCCCCAAGATCGATCAGATCTCGCGGTCCCGCCGCACGTGGCCGGACCATTCCCGCGTGTCAAATCGACCGCCGCGGTCGAGGGTGCTCACGCCGGCCGTCGCGCCCAGATCAGAGGATGAAATCTCTCACAGACTTCCCAGTGTGTCGTTGAGGGAGACCCCGCGTCAAGAATGAGCGGTGCCCCCAATTTTGCCGCGGCCTGCGCTCCGCTTCGCTCCACTCCGACCACGACAAAATCGGCACCCCCGCTCCCCGCTTCGCGGCTCCGGCTTCGCCTCCGTTCCTGACACGGCGTCTCCCTCAACGACGGCCATTCCCCTGTCATTCAAGACGACAGGAGGCTCCAATGCAGATCAACCCGACCAGCGCCCACAACGATACCGCCGCCTACCTCGCCGCCCTCGGATACGCCGAGCGCCGCGCACTCCACAGCTTCTTCGACCAGCACGTCATCGAGGACGAAGCGCGGGGCTACATCGCCATCGATGAAGGCGACTATGGCGCGCTGCCGATGGCGCTCATCGACCGGGTGGTGCACACGGTCCCCGGCGGCATGTCCGACGAGTTCTGAAACGACAGGGAGGGGCGGAAACGCCTCTCCCTTTTTTTGCTGCCGGGGCATACGGGCATGAGGGGCATCGAGCCCCCCATGCCCGTGCCGCGACTGCGTCGCGGCGGGTCCGGCTCAGGCCGCGAGCCGCCGCTCCACTTCCTCGATTCCGAGCGCCTTGATGCGTTTGGTCAGCGCCTCCAGGCGAGGGGCGGGCAGCCTGAGCAACCCCGCCTTCTCGATCGTCCTGATCGCCTCCTCGCGCTCGCGTTTCGCGAGCTGCTCGCGGCGCTCCGCCAACCTGCGCTCCTCTTCCTCGAGCGCCTGTCGTTCCTGTTCCAAAGTCCGTGCCATAAGGGCCTCGCTGTTCAAAGCTGATCGGGCCGTGAACGCGGCCTATTGTTGAAGCGCCTTGATCGCGCATTCAAGGGGCTTGGCATGTTTCGGGCGGCTCGGCGGCACCTTCCGGCGCCGCCGCACGGGCTCTACTCGCGTGTCGAACACACGCTCACGAAGCCGGCACGCGCCGTCTTCGCCCATTCGGGTGACGATCCCTGCCGATCGGGTTCGGCCTTCGCATCCGAGGCGCGGATGTTTCGGACAGCTGGCGACGCATGCCGCAGGTCCCCCCTTTCGCGCCAGCCGTTCCCGGCGGCGCCGGTACCGCGCGACGCGCGGCTCCATTCCCGGCCGGAGCCGGGACCCACCCCTGAACGACGATGACCAGGACCGCCCGCGACCTGGAGCAATCCTGATGGATTCTAGCACACCCTACGCACCTGGCGGTGCAGGTTTTCCGGGGTATATCAGTGGCTTACGGGCAATCTGGTAAGTGCCACGCCGTGGGACAGCTCGGCGCTTACGTCCGATTTCAGCGATTCCAATGACTTATGCGTCCCACTCGGTCACACGCGGTCCGTGCGACGGCAATACCCTTTGCGCCGAGTGCGGCGATCGACTATAAGGCTCGTCGCCTCTTTCGATCCCCACCAGCCTCTCTGCTAGGAGGCTGGTTTGTCCACTACCAGGCACTGCACGGTTCGGCTGAACCGCCAGCAGCACGATCGCATCCTCGCGCTCGCTACCGAGCAGAATTGCAATCCGTCGGAGGTGATCCGGGCGGCCGTGGATGCCTATCTCGGCACCGCCACGCTCCTCACGTCAAGCCATCGTCGGCTCGCGCGAATCAGCGAGTTCATGCAGCTCGCGCTCGACGTCATCATCAGCGAGCAATATCCCGAGTTCCGCGACCGGATCATCGCCAACGCCGACAAGCGCCTGGAGCAATACCATGGCGCGTAACGACATCCGCACCGACGGCCGGCCGATCCCGCTGACCCACCATTCCGCACGCGGAAAAGTCCAACGCAATTCTGGAAATTTCACGCGCGGCAGCCAGCTCCTGACCCACGAGCTGTTGATGTGGTTCGCCGGCGCAAAACTCCCCTTCGTCGTCTGGTTCTTCGTGTTTCTCGCGGCCTGGTTCGTGATCATGTCGCTCAAACTGGACGAGCACGGCTTCCAACTCGTCTGCATGAAGCTCTACGCCATGCTCTGGGACTGGGTCGGGTTCGACCCGACGAAGCGCGTCAACGTCAGGCTTCCGAGCGGGGAACTCCACCGCACGATCATGGCCGTGGTGCCGTTGATGCCCGAGGTCCAGCGGGCCTGGAGCATCGCCGTGCGCGGCCTTCTCGGCGCGCTGCTTTTCTCGGTGTTCCTCACCATTCCCCTGTCGATCTGGTTCGTCGATCTCTCGCGTCGCCGTGGCAAGACGATCCTTCAGGAGCGGCACGAGCGCGGCGCTATGCTTGTCGATCGCGAGGTCCTCGTTGCCGAGGTCTCGCAGCATAACGCGGCCGCCTTCGAGACGGACGTGCGCAAATGCTTCCCGGGCCTGTCGCCCAAGCAGGTGCTCGCGCTTCCCTTCACGGCGCGCAAGCGCGCCGGAATCCACCATCCCTACACGCTCGCCGGCATCCCCTTTCCGCACCGGATGGAGCAGTCGCACACCATGCTGATCGGTACGACCGGCTCGGGCAAGACCACCGAGCTCCGGAGCCTCGTCCGGCAGATGCGCGAGCGTCAGGACAGCGCCGTGATCTTCGACCTGACCGGTGCCTATGTGGAGGCCTTCTACGACCCGGCGCGCGACACGATCCTCAATCCGATGGACCGCCGCTGCCCTGCATGGTCGATCTTTTCGGACTGCCGCACGCACAGCGAGTTCACCGCCGCCGCCGCCGCCCTCATCCCCGCCGATGGCGGCTCGTCCGAGCCGTTCTGGGCGCTCGCAGCGCGGACCCTGTTCATCGAGATGTGCATCCGCCTGGTCGAGCGGGGCCAGACGACCAACCTGGCGCTTTCCGAGAACCTGATGACCGCGGATCTGAAGCGGGTCCATCGCTTCCTCCAGAACACGATCGCCGACCCGCTGACCGCGCCCGAAGCGGCGCGCATGGCGGAGTCGATCCGCGCCGTCTTCAACACGAATGCGCAGGTCCTGCGCTTCCTTCCCGACACTGGCGAGCCCTTCTCGATCCGGGACTGGATCACCGGCGAGAAGCAGCCCGGGTCGATCCTCTTCATCACCTCCAACTACGTCGATCTCCCGATGAACCGGGCGCTGCTGACGCTCTGGATGGACCTCGCCATCAACCGCCTCATGACAATGCCGCGCACGCGCGAGTTGCGGACCTGGTTCATGTTCGACGAGCTCGGCGCACTGCACAAGCTGCCGGCAATCGAGAACGGCCTCCAGACCGCGCGCGCGTTCGGCGGCGCCATGATCCTCGGCATCCACAGCTTCGAGAAACTGATCGAGGTTTATGGCGAGCAAGGCGCCCGCAACCTCGCCTCGCTTGCACGTTCCAAGCTGATCCTTGCGACGGCCGATCTCGACACCGCCGAGCAGTGCGCGCGCTACATCGGCAATCGCGAGGTGCGGCAGATGGATGAAGCCTATAGCTATGGCTACAACAACACCCGCGACGCCTCGACACTGACTCCCAGGAAGCAGGTCGAGCCGCTCGTGATTGCGGATGACATCACGAACCTGCCGTCGATGCACGGCTTCGTGAAGTTCCCCGACGGCTTCCCCGCCGCGCGCACCCAACTCCTCTGGAAGGACTATCCCCAGGTCGCCGAGGGCTTCCTGCCGCGACCCGACCTTCAGCCGGTCCGGTCAAGGCGCGGAGAGGAGGTGTTCGACGATGGCGGGGAGGGCGACGCGGGCGGGCGGGATGGCGCCGGCCAGGTCGTGGAAGAGGCCGTCGAGCCGGTCAACATCGCCAAGGATTTGGCCGCGCGGATCCTTTCCGCGGAGGCCACGGAGGAGCACAACCAAGCAAGCCGCCCGCCAGCCGAGCGCACCGAGAATCGCGGCGAGGAGCAAGCTCCGCGCGCGCACGCCGTCGATCGGGCACAGGCGGTCCGCAACTCGCCCGATCAGGCGCAGGCGCCAACGGAGGCCCGTGACGATCGCCGCGAGAGTCGCGCGGCCCGAACAGCCCCCATGCCCGAGGATCAGACGCTCGCCGAATTGCGGCAGGACTTCTCCGCGAGCCGGGATCATGACGGCGCAGACATGGGGATCTGACCCATGCTCTCGGTCGCATCGGTCCGATCCGCGTCCGGCGCCGCGGGCTACTTCGCGAAGGACGACTATTACACGGTCGAAGGCTCGTCGGAGATCAGCGCCTGGGGCGGGGAAGGTTCCGCCGCGCTCGGCCTTTCGGGCGAGGTGTCGAAGGAGGCATTCGAACGCGTTCTCAACGGCATCTTGCCGGGCGGCGAGGCCGTCGCCCAGGTCGAGAACCGGCGGGCCGGAGTCGATCTCACCTTTTCGGCCCCGAAATCCGTTTCGGTGCTCGCCTATGTCGCCGGCGACAAGCGCATCCTCGGTCCCGACGGCGCCAACATGAAAGCCGTGACCCGCGCAATGGCCTGGGTCGAGAGCAACCTCGCCGAGGGGCGCAAGGACATCGAAGGCCGCAAGGTTCCGATGCGGAGCGGGAACCTCGTCTACGCGCTCTTCCAACACGACACGAGCCGCGCCCTCGACCCGCAGGCCCATGTCCACGCCGTCATCGCCAACCTGACCAAAATGCCCGACGGCAAGTGGCAGGCGCTCCACGCAGACAAGATCTGGTCGAACAACTCCGTGATCGGCTCAATCTACCATGCCTTCCTGCGCGAGGAGCTCGAGAAGCTCGGCTACCAGGTGGAGCTCAAGGGCAAGCACGGCACGTTCGAGATCGCCGGCGTGCCCAAGCCGGTGCTGGACGCGTTCAGCCAGCGCCGCGAGGCGATCCTCGAAAAGGCGGCCGAGCTCGGCATCTCCTCGCCAAAGGGGCGGGACGGCGTCACCACCAACACGCGCGATTCCAAGCTCAACGTCGAGGATCGCGAGGCGCTGCGGCAGGCATGGATCGACAAGGCGGCAGCGCTCGGTTTCGACGGCAAGTCGCTCCTCGACGCAGCCCTCGCCCGGGCGGCGCAACGCGATCCCGGCAGCGCGCTCGAACGCGGCTACCGTGCCGTATCGGAAGCGGTGTCGACGGCATGGGACAAGCTCGGGTCGGCCCTGCGCGCGCACGATCCTTTCGTCGATCGCGGCCTTGCGCGAGTGACCACCTCGCCGGCCGAAGCACGCGCGCAACTGGCGGTCGCCTCCGCCGTCCGGATGCTGTCCGAACGCGAAGCCGCCTTCAGCGTCCACCAGCTTGGCAAGACCGCGCTCGACCTCGGGCTGAAGGGAGTGACGGTCGACCATGTCGAGCGGCGGATCGAGCAGCTTGTCGGGCGTGGCCAGCTCATCGCGGGCGAGACGCGGATCGGCGACACGCGCCCGCGGATGGTCACGACCCGGGAAGCCCTCCTGACCGAGGAACGGATCCTCGGGGCAGTCGAGGAGGGCAGGGGGCTCGCCTCGGCCATCCTCGCCGCGCACGACGCTCCAGGGCGGCTCCAGGCGGTCGCAGACAGGGAGCTCAACGCCGGCCAGCTCGGCGCGGCCGCGCTGATCCTTTCCTCTGAGGACAGGACCGTCGCGATCCAGGGCATCGCCGGCGCCGGCAAGTCGACCATGCTGCAGGCGGTCGCGCGTGTCGCGGAAGCCGAGGGCCGCGCCGTCGTGGGCCTGGCCTTCCAGAACAAGATGGTCGCCGATCTCGCGGAAGGGGCAGGGATCAGATCCCAGACGATCGCCTCGTTCATCCTCGCCAACGAGCGCCACGTTCAGGCCGGGGGACCCGCATACGACGAAGCCCGCGCCGCGCTCGCCGGCTCGATGCTCATCGTCGACGAAACCTCGATGGTCTCGTCCGACGACATGCTGAAGCTCCACCAGATCGCCGCCGCGCTCGGCGTCGACAAGCTCGTCCTCGTGGGCGACCGCCAGCAGCTCTCTTCAATCGACGCCGGAAAGTCGTTCGCGCTCATCCAGGCGGGTGGAGGCACGATGGCGCGAATGGACGAGAATATCCGGCAGCGCACGGATCAGCTCCGCACCGTCGCGGCGCTCGCGAACCTCGGCGAAGCGTCCAAAGCGATGAAGGTGCTGGGCGAAAGCGTCGTCGAGCATCAGAGTCCGGCGCTCCATGCGGCCGAGATGTGGCTCGGCCTTTCCGCCGCCGATCGCGACGCGACGGCCGTGTTCGCGTCGGGGCGCGCGGCGCGAGCAGTCATCAACCAGCGCATCCAGGACGGCCTCGCCACCGAAGGCAGCGTGCGAGGGGAGGGCATCCACCTCACGGTGTACGAGCGCGTCAACACCACGCGCGAGGAGCTGCGCTATGCGGCCACCTATCAGGCCGGGCAGACACTCGAGGTCGGCCGCGGCGGCGGCCAGGACGTCGGCCTGGCCGCTGGCCGCTATGACGTCGCCAAGGTCCATCCGAACGGCAAGGTCGACCTGAAGCTCGGCAACCGGTCCATACGCTTTGATCCGCAGAAGCTGTCGCCGACCGAAAAGCGCGACCGGCTGCAGCTCAGCGAGAAAAAGGATCTCCACCTGCGTGAGGGCGACCGCATTCGCTGGACCGCCAACGACAAGGAACGCGGGCTCCACAACTCGGCGTTGGCGCGGGTGCTCGCGGTCGACGCCGGCGGCGTGACCGTCGAGACCACCGGCAAAGAGCGGCTGACGCTCGATCTCGGCGACCCGATGCTGTCGCGGCTCGACCTTGCCTACTCACTTAACATGCACATGGCGCAGGGCATCACGACCGACAAGGCGATCACCGTCATGTCGAGCCAGGAGCGCAATCTCTCCAACCAGCGTCTGTTCAATGTCGGGGTCACGCGCGTGCGGGATGAGCTCACGATGGTGGTCGACGACAAGGAGAAGCTCGAGCGCCAGCTCGACAACAATCCTGGCAACAAGACGTCGGCACTCGAAACCCTCGGTCGGCTCGACGTCGATCAGGGACGCACACGCGGCAAGAGCAGCGGTCCCCGCGAGAAGCTTCATGTCGGCCCGGTCGACCTGGCCGACCTGCCGCCGTTGCCGGGTGAGCTGCCGTCCGCAGCCGACACGCAAGGCGCCGCCGCCGCTGCCGGCCATTCCAAGTCACCGCCCGACCTCAAGCCGGACCTTGGCGACGCCCTGCCGCCGCTGCCGGAACGTAGCCTGGGGCTCGACCTGTGAAGACCGGCCGGCCGGACGCCGGAGCTTGATGATGGAGACGACGATGAGTGGATGGGATTTCGACGAGGTGGGCAAGTTCGGCAGCGCCAAGGCGGCCGAGGATTTTGCCAAGCGAAACGATGTCGATCCGCGGGACATCCGGACGCGCGACACCCGGGACGGTGTCGAACTGGAGATCCGGCGCTCAAGCCTCGACCGGCGCGGGCTCAAGGACAGCGGTGAGGGCCGCCGCGACGGCTGGAGCTGACTTTCAAAGCCGGCGCGGCTGCGCCGGGACATCGCCCACAATGAGGAAGCCTGACATATGCCCAGCCTCATCGGATCGTCCCTTGCGATGATCATATTCCTCGGCTGCGCGTTCGCGCTGCTGATATTGCTCAACAACAGCTCGTCCCGTCCCGGCGGTCCGCCCGAGCCGGTCCCAGCGCAAGCGCAAGCGGAACCGGTCGCGCGGCAGTTCCTAACCGAAAGGGAGGAGGCCATGCTGGCCGCGATCGAGCAGATCCTCCCCGGCCATCGCATCCACGCCCAAGTATCCATGGGAGCGCTCCTGCGGGCACCCCGCCGCGATGGACGCAAGGCCAGCGCGGCGGATCGCAACAGCTTCTCGCAAAAAATTGTCGACTTCGTCGTGCAGGATCGCTCGAGCGGATCCGTCGTCGCCCTGATCGAGGTCGACGATTCCTCTCACGTCGCGCGTCGCGACCAGGACCGCGATGCGATGACGCAGCGCGCGGGCTACACGACGATCCGCATTCCCGCCCGGGCCAAGCCGGCCCTTCCAGATGTCCGGCTCGCGCTCGCGCCCCTCCTCCAGTCGAGAACGAGCATCTCGGCGGCTGAAGACCGGCAGGCGGGCGATGCTTGATCAGCGGCCGGCGCCGGCGAAGCTCCCCGCTCGGCGCACTAGCTTTCGCGAGCCTACCGCGACCACTGAGCTTCCGCGCCCACGGCCACGCGCTATGCCATCGGAGCGACACTTGAAGGCGATGGGTGGGCCCGGCCCCGCGATCCTGTTGCTTCGGCACCCTGGCATCCACTGGAGCCGGACGGCAGCCTTTTGCATGCGCCTCGCGCCCCTGCCGATCGCGAAGCGCGCCGGCTCCGGCTGTGTCCCCCGAACCTCGCCACCAGAGGGTTGCCGTGGGCCTCGATGACAGGGACTATATGCGCGAACGGCGGCGCAGGGTGGGACGTTTCGGAGGCGCCCCGTGGTTCGATGGTACCAACCGGGGCTTCGACTATCAGAAGGGCCGCAAGGTGCGGTTCGGTCCCCACCCCATGCAAAAGTGGATCATTCTGCTGTCCGCCGCCTCCTTCCTTTATCCGATGTACCGGGAAGCGAGGCGCAGTGGCTGGCTCCCCGATCGGGAAGCAGCCTTGCCTTTTCCGCCCTCGGGAAGCGTCACGGTGAACGCGGCCATAGACCCGCACGATGCCACATCGCGCATGCGGGTGGTGACGGCATCGGCCAATGCTGTCGTCCAACTGTTCGACCCCGGATCCGACCACCACGTCATCTCGGTCTATGTCCATGGCGACGATGACGTCACTGTCCCGGTTTCGCCTGGCACCTATCGGATGCGTGTCATCGAGGGCGACAAATGGCATGGGCCCGTGAAGTTCTTCGGACCATCGACGACTTACGAAAGCATCGTGAAGCTCATGACATTCACGCGACGGCATTTCGGAGGGATCGACCTGCATCGACGCCCGGATGGAACGTTGAAGACGCGGGTCAAGATCGGCGACCCGCCGCCTTTGCTCGCCGTCGAGGGGACGGGGAGGTGACCCGCCGCGCGGGCGGGGTTCAGCGCTCCCCACCGATGGCAGTGTCTAGCGCCGCTTCAAGTCGATCGATCACGGCCGCGCGGCTCGCCATCTTGGGGAGCTCCCGGCGAGCGAAATCCTGGAGCCGCCGCACGTCCCGCGCTGGCAGACGTAACGTCAGGATCGTTCGGTCAAGCGCCGTCGGATCGATCGCATCCGCTTCTTTCCCGGCTATGAGAAAGTGCTCGAGCAGACGCTTGCGAGCGGCAAAGCTCCAGCCCAGCGCGGCAAGCTCACCCGGCGAGAGGGCAAGCAGCGCGAGCGCGACATCCATGATGTCTTCAAAGGGCAGCAGGACGCGTACAACCCGTCCGCCGCGCTCGCGCCAGCGCCGAAGCGGTCCGCCTTTCACTGCAGGGTTGGCCCAGCGTCTTCGCCGTCCAGCGATCGTAGAGCAGCCAATATCTCGTCGACTGAGACGGGATGTCGGGCGCCTGGCGGCCGGCGGAGCGCCGGCTGACCCTCGACCGCGACGCGGTCGGATGCCCAGGAAGCGAGGATGGCGCGCTTCACCTCGGGTTCGAGTGTCGGATGCTCGGCGACATCGAAGGGATGAAGGTATCGGGAAACAGGCTGCGACATGACTCTGCCTCCTTTCGTTTCAGGTCGCGGCTATGCTTCGGTCCGGCTGAACCGCTCGAAAGATTTGGAAATGATTTGAACAAGATCAAGGCCTGGCGCGCAGTCAAGAAGTGCTTGTTGGCCTCCGTGAACTCGCTGCTGTCGGATCCTGATCCTCACTGCGCTGGACAAGCGGGTCTTATCCGCCTCGTTCATTACCCGCCCAGCGAATTACCACCGTGCGAGCGAGTTCTAAACAGATTGGCTCTGATTCCATCGAAGAGGAACGAACCTACCGCCGCGCTTCCCGAGCCGCTTGGATTGCTGGCACGGCATGGTCGAGAACTGCTTCACCGGACAACGCTCGATGAGACCGGGCAGTAGCGCCGCAATCATTGCGGCCGAAGGCGAAGCCTGTCCGGGCACCGCTCGACTCCTCGCGCGTTCTCCACCAAGAAGGAGAGCGTCCATGAGCAAGCGCGAACTGATCGATACGGGTACAGACAAACGCTACGTTCGGCGTGACGAGAAAGGCCAGTTCAAGGAATCAGATGACGTCGGCAAATCCTTGGCCGCTGATCGGCGCACCAAGGCAAAGACGACGGTCAAGCCCGGCCAGGGCGATCGCGGCGATCAGAAGAAGAAGTGATGTCGCGATGATCGCGATTTCCGCCGACACCTGATGGCCCGGGCTGCTTCCCGCGCAAGTAGCGAGCACAATACGTCTCTCCCGCGCGCCGGGGCAGCGGCACCCCCACCCTTTCGGGCTGTCCAGCTCGCACAGCTCGTCGATACCGTGCCGAGCGGCGACCGCTGGCTCCACGAGATGAAATATGACGGCTACCGGACGCTGATCGCGGTCGGCGGCGGCGAAGGCCGTGCCTACACCCGCTCCGGTCTCGACTGGTCGGATCGCTTCGCCGGCATCGTTACCGACGCTCTCAAGCTCAAGGTCGGTTCTGCGCTGATCGACGGCGAAGCGGTGGTGCTCGATGTCGACGGGCGATCGAGCTTTCAGGCGCTACAGGGCGCGCTCAAGGGCGCGCCGGCCACGATCGACTATTTCGCGTTCGACCTGCTGGAGCTCGACGGCGAGGATTTGACCGGCCTGCCGCTCGTCGAGCGAAAGGCGAAGCTCCAGAAGATCCTGCCAAAGAGCAAGAGCCGGCTGCGCTACTCCGATCATATCGTGGGCAGCGGCGAGAAGCTCCTCAACCAGTTCTGCGCCGCCGGGCTCGAAGGCGTGATCTCGAAGCTCGCGACCGGCAAATATGTCGGCTCGCGCTCGGGTGGATGGCTCAAGACCAAGTGCATCAAGCGACAGGAGTTCGTCGTCGTCGGCTGGACACCGTCGGACAAGTCGCGGCTGTTCCGCTCGCTGATCCTCGCCATCCACGAGAAAGGCGAGCTGCGTTACGCCGGCAAGGTCGGCACCGGCTTCGACACCGCCGAGCTGATCCGGCTCATGGAGATCATGAAGCCGATCGAGCAGTCGGCGCCCACCGTGAAAGCGCCCCGTGCCGAAGTTCGCGGCGCGCATTGGCTCAAGCCCAAGCTGGTCGCCGAGATCGCCTATACCGAGATGACCAATGAAGGCACGCTTCGCCATCCGAGCTATCTCGGCCTGCGCGAGGACAAGAAGCCCGAGGCGGTGGTGCTGGAGACCGCGGCGCCAGTCGAGACCGTGACGGCGCCATCGTCGGTAAAGATCAGCAACCCGGAGCGGATCATCGATCCGGACAGCGGTATCACCAAGGGCGCGCTCGCCGACCACTATGCCGCCGTCGCCGCGATCATGCTGCCATGGGTCGGATCGCGGCCGATCAGCCTAGTGCGTTGTCCGCAGGGCCGCGCCAAGAAGTGCTTCTTCCAGAAGCACGACGCCGGCAGCTTCGGCGATGCCGTCAAGCATGTCGGCATCATGGAGAAGGACGGACACGAAGAACCCTATCTCTACATCGACACCCCGGACGGCCTGCTGACTTGCGTCCAGATGGGCACGATCGAGTTCCACGGCTGGGGAGCGCGCATCGAGGATGTCGAGAAAGCCGACCGGCTGGTGTTCGATCTCGACCCTGACGAAGGGCTCGACTTCGAGGCCGTGCGCAAGGCCGCCTTCCACTTTCGCGAGATCCTCCAGTCGATCGGACTCAAAACTTTCCCGATGGTCACCGGCGGCAAGGGCATCCACGTTATCGCGCCGCTGGTACCGCGCGCCGAGTGGCCCGAGGTGAAGAGCTTCGCGCACCGCCTGGCCCAGGCGGTCGCGCAGAGCGACCCCGACAACTTCACCGCCGCCTTGCCCAAGGCGCAGCGCAAGGGCCGCATCTTCGTCGATTATCTGCGCAACCAGCACGGCGCGACTGCCATCATGCCCTATAGCGTGCGGGCACGATCGGGCGCGCCGGTCGCAGCGCCGATCTCATGGAAGGAGATGGAGACGATCGACACGCCCGCGCACTGGCGTGTCGGTGATGCCAAGGAACTGGTGAAGCGCGCCGCGTCGAAGGCGCTCGCCGGCTGGGGCCGCGCCGATCAGACCCTCCCCGACCTGTGAAGATCGCCACCTACAATGTGAACGGCGTCAATGGCCGACTCCCCGTATTGCTACGCTGGCTTGAAGAGGCGCAGCCCGACATCGTTTGCCTGCAGGAGTTGAAGGCGCCGCAGGAGAGATTCCCGGAACAATCGATCCGTGATCTTGGCTATGACGCGATCTGGCACGGCCAGAAAAGCTGGAACGGCGTCGCGATCCTGAGCCGCGTCGGCGAAATCCACGAAACGCGCCGCGGCCTCCCCGGCGATCCCGACGACAGCCACAGCCGTTATATCGAGGCCGCCGTCAACGGCATCCTCATCGGTGGGCTCTATCTGCCCAACGGCAATCCCAGGCCCGGTCCCAAGTTCGACTACAAGCTCAAATGGTTCGATCGGCTGATCGAGCACGCGAAGGGACTGCTCGACAGCGGCCTGCCGGTTATGCTCGCCGGCGACTTCAACGTCATGCCGACCGATCTCGACGTCTATAAACCCGAGCGCTGGCTCGACGACGCGCTGTTCGCGCCCGAGGTCAGGGCCGCCTATTTCCGCCTGCTGGACCAGGGCTGGACCGATGCGCTGCGGACGATCCATCCCGGCGAGGTCATCTATACCTTCTGGGACTATTTCCGGAACGCTTATGCCCGTAACGCTGGTTTGCGCATCGACCATCTGCTGCTCAGCCCCGCGCTGGCCGACCGGCTCGTCGATGCGCAGGTCGACGCGCATGTGCGCGGGTGGGAGAAGACCAGCGACCATGCCCCGGTGTGGATCGAACTTGCGGACAAGCCGAAACGTCGCCGCAAGGCGACAGCGCGGCAGACGGCATGATAGAGACCGAACAGTTCATTCTGCACCAGAAGGATTGGGTGCCGAATAACGAGCGGCTCCCGGTTATCGTCTATCGCGGTGCCGTCAAAGCCGAAGGCAAGGAGGCCGCCGAGCAATTCGAGCGTCTCTTCACCGATCACGGCTGGCCGCCGCAATGGCGCGATACGGTTTATGGCTATCACCATTATCACTCGACCGCGCACGAAGCGCTCGGCGTGGCGACAGGGTTCGGGACGCTGCTGCTCGGTGGTCCGGGCGGGCGCGAGTTCGAAGTGCGCGCCGGCGATGCGGTGGTTCTGCCGGTAGGCACTGGCCATCGCCGGCTCGAGGTAAGCGACGACTTCATGGTCGTCGGCGCCTACCCGCAGGGGCAGGACTGGGACATCTGCCGCGAGGCGCCGTCCGACGAAGCGCGACAGCGGATGCGCGCGCTCCCCGTCCCGGCGGAAGACCCGATCCTCGGGAAGGACGGCCCGCTTCGCCAAAGCTGGAAAGCATGACGGTCGGCTGGAAGCTCGATCCCGATGACCGCGCGGCGCTGCTCGCGCGCTTCCCGCCCCGCTATGCCGAGACAGTCGCCGATCATGTGACGCTGCGGTTCTCCACCGACGAGGCGACACCACTGCCCACCGCGACCGCGGGCGAGGTAGTCGGCGAGGCGGACGATGAAGTGGGCGTGCAGGCGCTTGTGGTCGAGATTGGCGGAACTACCGCGCGCGGCGACGGCAGCCATTTCCATATTACCTGGTCGCTCGCGTCGGGCCGGGCCGCGAAGGAGAGCAATGATGTGATCGGCCAGCGCGGCTGGCGCGCCATCGATCCCGCCCTGCCGATCCGCCTCACCCCGGTGCGCTGGAAGAGCTGATCATGGCAGGGTTCCTCTCTGGATGACCGCCCCCGCATGTCAGATCGCCAGCATGCGCTGGCCGGCGCTGGCGCCGACTTCCTCGACCACGAACGTCCGCGCCGGCGGCGTCACCAGCAGGTCCGCTTCGGCAAAGGTGAGATCGAGCCACTGTTTGACCTGCCGGCGATAGATGATCGCGCCGTGGCGATCCTGATAGCGGGCGACCTCGGAGTTCGCCGGTACGGTGACGACGCGGTAGCAGAGCGGCCAGTCGCCCGTTGCCGGCTCCCAGATGCCGGCAAGGTAGAAGTGATTGCCGTCGTCGAGCGACACCCGGTAGCGCTTCTTGCCGACCGTCATGTGGAATTCGCTCGCCGGAATGAGGCAGCGATGGCTCGGAAAGGTCCGCCCCTCCGAGCGCACGAAGCGGTAAGACTCGCCGTCGCTGAAACGCGGGTTCGATCCCCAGGTCGCCTCGACCATCTCGATTTCGCTGGCATCGTCCGGATTTCGCCGGATGATGGCGCGGCGAGCGCCCAGCGGCGCATCCGAATCAAAGGGGGTTGGCGACTCCATAGTCTAGAACATAATGGGAACAACGAAGAGTCGCAAGAAAGGCTGACCGCTTTGTGCAATGACTACCGACTGGAGGTGGATATCGCCTCGATCGCCGGGGATTTCGACGATCTGAAGATCAAGATCAAAATGCCCGAGGGCACACCGAACGTGGCCGCGCGCGAGGATATCAGGATCAGCGATACCGCGCCGATCGTCCGCAGCGCGGAGGGCGAGCGGGGGGCTGGCGAACTGGTCAATCGCAAGTGGAGCTGGCCCGGCCAGGGCGGGAAGCCGGTGTATAATTTCCGGTCCGAAGGCCGCGAGTTCACCAGCGGGCGGTGCCTAATTCTTGCTGATGGCTTCTACGAATTTGGGGACCCCCAACCCGGCCATAAGCGCAAGACCAAATACCTGTTCACGCTGGACGACCATGAATGGTTCTGCATCGCCGGGATCTGGCGCTCGCATCCCCAGGCAGGTGAAGCCTTCACGATGCTGACGATGGAGCCGGGTGAGGATGTGAAGCCCTATCACCATCGCCAGATCGTCCCGCTCCGGCGCGATCAATGGGCGGACTGGCTCGATCCCGCCGTGCCCGCGGCCGATGTCCTGAAGGCACTGCCGAAGGGCAGCCTCACCGTGACGCAGGTCTATCCGCCCCTCGCCGAGCCGGCGCTGCTCTGACAATGCCCGACGCCAATTCGCTCGACCGCTTCGTCGAGGCCCAGACGCTCGCCTATCCCGGCGCGCTCGCCGAAATCCGCCGCGGAGCCAAGCGCTCGCACTGGATTTGGTACATCTTTCCGCAGATCGCGGGGCTCGGGCGCAGCTCGACCGCGCAGCATTTCGCGATCCGCTCAGCGGACGAAGCGCGCAACTATTTCGATCATCCGGTGCTCGGCCCGCGCTATATCGAGTGCGTGACCGCGTTGCAGGACTTGCCCATCAGCGATCCCGTCGCGGTGTTCGGCGAGATCGACGCGATGAAGCTGCGATCGTCGCTGACTCTCTTCGAGACGGTCCGCCCCTCGCCGCTACTCGCCGCCGCGCTCGACCGCTGGTTCGGCGGCAAGCGCGACGAGATGACGCTACGGCTCCTGGGCGACGACTGACTCTGCTTGACGAAGTGCCGATTGAGGCGGAACATAATGGGAACAAGTGAGTCGATTTTGCCCGATGTCTGTCCAACCGTCGCCCATCGATCGGCCTTGCGCCGATCAGCTAGCTGCGCTTCGCGCTCAGCTCGCGCAGGCCCAGAGCCAGCGCGGGCCGGCACTGGCGTTCGGGCTGGCGGCGCTCGACGACCGGCTGGCCGATCACGGCCTCGATGGCGCAGGGCTGCATGAGATCGCGGCGGCGCGGCCGTCGCTGAGCGACGATGCGGCCGCGACCTTGTTCGCGGCGGGTATCGCTGCCCGCTTCGCCTCGCGACCCGGCTTCACGGTGATCTGGGCACTTTCCAAATTCGACCTCTATGCACCCGGCATTGAACAGGTCGGGCTCGGTCCCGATCGTATCCTCTACGCGCAGGGCCGGAAGGACGCCGACGTGCTGGCGATGGCCGAGGACGCGCTTCGCGATGGCTCGATCGCCTGCGTCATTGCCGAAGTGAAGGCGGCCGATCAGACGGCGACCCGCCGGCTCCAGCTCGCCGCGTCGGATGGCAAGACCCCGATGCTCCTCTATCGCCGCCACCGTGCCCGCGACCGCTGCCCGCTCGATCAACCCTCCTCGGCGATGACGCGCTGGCGGATCGGTTGCGCCTCATCGGCACGGCTGCCCTATGCCGGTGTCGGCCGCGCTCGCTGGTCCGTCGAGCTGGTCCGCCAGCGGAACGGCAATCCTTTCTCCCTCGAACTTGAAGCATGTGATGATACGGGTCGCCTCGCTCTACCTGCCGCAGCTCCCCATAGAGCGATTGCGACGGCTGGAGCGGCCAGCCAAGCCGCCTGACGCGCCGCCGGTCCCCGCACAATCGAGATTTGCAGCGCCGATCGACGACGACCCCGGCGCCTGCTCGGTGCCGCGTGGCGGCGGCTGGCGGCCGGGCGCGCGCTGGGCGCTCGCCGACCACGGCGCTGCGAGCTGGCCGCGTGAGGGCGCGCGGCCGGATAAGCCGAGCCAGGCCGAGATCGATGCGCTGCCGGCGCACCAGCGACCGACGATGCGCGAGATGGGCCGACGCAGCGAGGCCGCCGACAATCCGTTCAAGGCGATGCCGCCCGACGAAGGCGCGACGGGCTATGCCGTCGCCGCGCCGCTGCCACTCGTGGCGGCATGGACGCGACCGACCATCCTGATCGAACGCATGGGCCAACGCGATGTCGTCACCGCTGCCTGCCCGGTCGCGCTGGAGCTGGGCTTGCGTCCCGGCATGGCCGCGGCGCACGCCCGCGCGCTTGTCACCGATCTCGACGTGCGCGATGCCGAGCCTGATCACGATCGCGCCTTGCTCGACCGGCTGGCCCTGCATGCAGTCGGGCGCTGGACGCCGACCGCGAGCGTCGCCGGGCCGGATGGCCTGTGGCTCGACCTGACCGGCACGACGCACCTGTTCGGCGGCGAGGCGGGCTTCTGCCGCCGATTGCTCCGCTTCCTTCATCGGCTCGGTTTCACCGCCAGCATCGCGATCGCCGGCTCGCCCGGCACCGCGCATGCGCTGGCGCGCTACGGCGGCGAGCCCGTCACCGTCCTCCCTCCCGGTCGCGAAATGGAGGCCATCGCCGACCTGCCGCTCGCCGCGCTCCGGCTGACCCCGGAGGCGTTGAGCTCCGCCGCGCGGTTCGGGCTGGAAAGCGTCGCCGATCTCTACCCAATCGCGCGCGGACCGCTCGCCCGACGGCTCGGCATGACGACGGTCACGCGGCTCGACCAGGCCCGCGGGCTCGTCGCCGAGCCGATCGTGCCCGTCGTGCCGTTCGAAGAACCGCGCGTCGAGCGCAGCTTGCTCGAACCGATCAGCACCGCCGAGGCGATCACCCAGGTCATCGACGATCTGATCGACGACATGGTGGGCGTGCTCCAGGCACGCGGTCTCGGCTTACGTGCTGCTGTCCTCATCTGCCTGCGAGTGGATGGGGTAGAACAACGCATCGGCCTTGGCACCGCCAAGGCAACGCGCGATGCAAAGCATCTCAAGCGCATGTTCGCGATGCGGGTCGAGCGGATCGAACCCGACCTCGGCATCGAAGCGATGGCGCTGACCGCACCGCGGGTCGAAGACCTGATGCCGGTGTCGCTCGGCACCGGGCTGGCCGAATCCAGCACGCCCGACCTTGCGCCACTGGTCGACCAGCTCGCCGGCCGTGCCGGCGATGCCGCGCTGTTTCGCATCGGCGCCCAGGAAAGCGACGTGCCCGAGCGCGCGATCGTCCGCGCCGATGCGCTTGCGTGCCCCTCGGGATGGCCCAAATGGAAGCGGCCCGCGCGGCTGCTGCGTCGGCCGGAGCTACTGTCCAACGTGGTGGCGCTGCTGCCCGATCATCCGCCGCGCCGGTTCGTGTGGCGTGGCCAGTCCTATCGCGTCGTCGCCGGCGATGGTCCCGAGCGCATCCACGGCGAGTGGTGGCGCAGCGAGCGCGAGATGTGGGCGGTCCGCGATTATTTCCGGGTGGAGGCCGAGGGCGGCGAGCGGTTTTGGCTGTTCCGGCGCGGCGACGGAGTCGAGGGCAGCACCGGCGATCTTAGCTGGTACATGCACGGGCTGTTTGGCTGATGGCGACTTACGTCGAACTTCAGGTGACGAGCCATTTCTCATTTCTGCGCGGTGCGTCGTCGCCCGAGGAGCTGTTCTCGGCCGCCGCGCTGCTCGGCCACAGCGCGCTCGGCCTGACCGATTGGGGCGGTGTGCCCGGCATCGTCCGAGGCTGGCGTGGCCAGAAGGCGACCGGCGTGCGGATGATCGCGGGCGCGCGGGTCGATCTCACTGACGGCCGCGCGCTGCTGCTTTACCCCACCGATCGCGCGGCCTGGTCGCGGCTCACTCGGCTGCTATCGGTCGGCAAGGCGCGCGGTGGCAAGGGCTGCTGCATCCTCGATTGGTGCGATGTCGTCGCCCATGCCGAGGGTCTGATCGCGATCCTCGTCCCTGACCTGCCGGACGACAATACCGCCGCGCATCTCGCCGAGCTGCGCGAGACGTTCGACGCGCGGGGCTATCTCGCGCTGTCGCTGCGGCGCAGACCCGACGATGTGGAGCGACTGGTCCAGCTCGACGCGCTGGCGCGCGATGCCGGAATGCGCAGCGTCGCGACCGGCGACGTGCTCTACCACACGCCGGAGGCGCGGCCGCTGCAGGACGTGATGACCGCGATCCGCGAAAAGACGACGATCGACGCGCTGGGGTTCCGGCGCGAGCGGTTCATGGACCGCAATCTCAGATCCCCGGTCGAGATGGAGCGAAGGTTCGCGGCCTTTCCCGATGCAATTCAGGCCAGCGCCGACATCGCCGCCCGATGCCGGTTCGATCTTGGCGAGATCCAGTATCAATATCCCTATGAGCAGGTCATGGCCGGCCGCACGGCGCAGCAGGCGCTGGCCCGTTTGACCGAAGATGCGGCGGCGCGGGCGTTTCCCGATGGCCTGCCGCAGCGTTACCGCGACCAGATCGACCATGAGCTGCGACTGATCGACCAGCTCCGCTACGCGCCCTACTTCCTGACGGTCAACGCGATCGTCGCCGAAAGCCGGCGACGCGGCATCCTGTGTCAGGGCCGCGGCTCGGCCGCCAATAGCTGCGTCTGCTACCTGCTCGGCATCACGTCGATCGATCCGATCAAGCATGAGCTGCTGTTCGAGCGGTTCGTGTCGGGCGAGCGCAAGGAGCCGCCCGACATCGATGTCGATTTCGAGCACGAACGCCGCGAGGAGATTATCCAGTGGATCTACGAGACCTACGGCCGCGACCGCTCCGCGCTGACCGCGGTCGTTACCCGCTATCGCACCCGCGGCGCGGTCGCCGAGGTCGGCAAGGCGCTCGGCCTGCCGCGCGACCTGACCAAGATGCTGACCGGCCTCGTCTGGGGTTGGTCGGTCGATGGCATCACCGACGAACAGATCGCCGGCCTTAACCTCAACGCCGAGGATCATCGCCTCAAGCTCACCCTGCTGCTCGCGCGTCAGCTCATCGGCACGCCGCGCCACCTCTCTCAGCACCCCGGCGGATTCGTGCTGACCCAGGACCGGCTCGACGAGCTCGTGCCGATCGAGCCAGCGCGAATGGAGGATCGCCAGATTATCGAGTGGGACAAGGACGATATCGACGAGCTGAAGTTCATGAAGGTCGATGTGCTTGGCCTCGGCATGCTCGGCTGCATGAACCGGGCGTTCAACATGCTGCGCGACTGCAAGGGGATCGGTGTCGGCATGGCCGACCTGCAGGATGATGATCCCGACGTCTATGCGATGATCCAGAAGGCCGACACCCTGGGTGTCTTCCAGATCGAGTCCCGCGCACAGATGTCGATGCTGCCGCGGATCAAGCCCAAGGAGTTCTACGATCTCGTGATCGAGGTCGCGATCGTCCGCCCCGGTCCGATCCAGGGCGACATGGTCCATCCCTATCTTCGTCGCCGCGAGGGCAAGGAGAAGCCCGAATATCCCAAGCCCGAGCTGCGCGCCGTGCTCGAGAAGACCCTGGGCGTGCCGCTGTTTCAGGAGCAGGCGATGAAGGTCGCCATCGTCGGCGCCGGGTTCACCGCGGTCGAGGCCGACCAGCTCCGCCGTGCGATGGCGACGTTCAAATTGACGGGTGGCGTCTCGCATTTCTACGACAAGCTGGTGGGCGGGATGGTCGAGCGCGGCTATTCGAAGGATTTCGCCGAGCGGACGTTCAAGCAGATCGAGGGGTTCGGCTCCTATGGCTTCCCGGAAAGCCATGCCGCCAGCTTCGCCAAGATCGCCTATGCGAGCTGTTGGATGAAGCACCATCATCCCGACGTGTTCTGCGCCGCCCTGCTCAACGCGCAGCCGATGGGATTCTACGCGCCCGCGCAGATCGTCGCCGATGCCCGCAAACATGGCGTCGAGGTGCGGCCGGTGTCGATCAACGACAGCCATTGGGATTGCACGCTGGAGCCGGCCAAAGGCCGCTACATGGCGGTGCGGCTGGGGATGCGGCAGGTCCGGGGGCTCGCCAACATCCACGGCGCGGCGATCGTCGGCGCACGCGGGCCTGCGCCGTTCGATAGCGTCGAGGAAGTCTGGCGCCGCGCAGGCATGCCGCGCGCCGCGATCGAGCGGCTTGCGGAAGCCGACGCGTTCCACTGCATCGCCGAGGACCGGCGACAGGGGCTATGGAAGGTCAAGGGCCTGGGCGAAGCACCATTGCCGCTGTTTGCGGCGGCGGACGAACGCGAGGCCAAATTCTCGCCCGAGGGGCTGGAGCCGTCGGTGGCGTTGCGGCCCATGAGCGATGGCCGGGAAGTGGTCGAGGACTATCGCTCGACCCAGCTATCGCTTCGCGGCCACCCGGTCAGTTTTCTGCGCGAACAGCTCGATACGATGAAGATCGTCCGATGCGCCGATCTCGCGACGATCCGCGACGGCCGCAACATCGAGGTCGCCGGCGTCATTCTCGTGCGTCAGCGTCCGGGCTCCGCCAAAGGCGTGCTGTTCGTGACGATCGAGGACGAGACCGGCATCGCCAACGGCATCCTCTGGCCCGACCGGTTCGAGATCTACCGCCGCCAGGTCATGTCGTCGTCGATGATCGCGATGCGCGGGCACCTACAGAAGGAAGGCGAGGTCATCCATATCATCTGCGATCGCATCGTCGATCATGACGACATGCTGCGCTCGATTGGCCGAATGGAGTTCAGCGTCGCACCAGGCCGCGGAGACGGGGCGAAGAACGGCGGCGGGCCTGACCCGCGTGACCCGAACTTTGCGCGCGCCCGTACGCTCGCCTCGCCGCCGTTCGGAACTGCGATCGACGAAGCCGAGGTTCTGCGCATCCGCAGCCATGACTTCCACTAACAGGATCGCACCTCGCCAGGGCCGCGGTGATCATGGGCTTTGATCATCGGCAGACCGGAGGTGTGGTATCGCCGCCTCAACCGCTGTCCTGGCGCCGCTGAGATAGCTTTTCCACATCGGCTTTCCCTCGAACTTGATATTCTCGGGGTGCCCATCAAGACGGCAAAGGGCACGAGCCGCCGCTTCGATCGCGCGTTCAAGATCAGGCATTGAAACTCTCCTGCCGCGGCGAGAGCGCGTGCTGACCACGCGGAGAAGACCGGGCCCAGGCGTCGCTCTCATCGCCTAAGCCATTTCGGACACTCTCGTGGACTCCATGCTTCTGACGGGCGCGATTGCGCCCTACGCCGTGCGGCAAATCGGCGGGTCGTCGGCTGAACCCGGAAGCTCCGCAGCGCCGAGAACAAGCGGCGCGCCGGCTTCCTGACGACGGCGAGATTGCCGGAACCGGGCTGAGATATGTCAGCGCAGCTAGCAGACGGCGTCTCCATAGCAATGCTCGCGCGATGCTTTGCAAACAAGAGCAGGTGCCGAGTGACGACGATAGGCCGCAACAACTTGCCGGTTCGGAGGGGCAGCGAAGCACTGCCATCCCGTCCGAAAGCACTTCGCCGTACTCGGCAGCACGCGTTGTGAAATCCGAACTTTAACTCACAAACGGAGGATGGACGATGCGGAAACACCTAATCATCTCGACAGCCCTTGGCGCCCTCGCCATTTCGGCGTGGTCGAGCGCCGCGGCGGCCCAGGCTTCTGCAGCCAGTCAGCAAGCGCAGCCGCAGCCTTCGACTCAAGCGGCTCCGCCGGCCGGAGCCCAAGCGCAGTCGAAGCCCACCGATCCACCCGAGGCGCAGCGGGACAAGCTCGTCGACGAGGCGGTTGCCGCGGTGCGCGAGACGCAGAACGCATTGACCGCAATCGACCAGAACAAGAACGACGACGCGATCGCGGCGCTGGAGCGCGCGACCGGCAAGCTCGAGATCGTCCTCGCCCGCACGCCGACGCTTGCGCTCGCTCCGGTCGATGTGAGCGTCGTGACGCACGACGTGATCGGAACCCCGGCCGACGTCGAGAAAATCCGCGGAGAGGTGGGCGCCGCGATCGCGCAGGGTCGCCTGCAGCTGGCGCGCAAGCTCATCTCCGACCTGGGTTCCGAAACGGTCGTGAACATCAGCAAGCTCCCGCTCGGCACCTACCCCGCCGCACTCAAGCAGGCGGCCGCGCTGCTGCACCAGGGCAAGCCGCAGGAGGCCAAGGTGGTCCTTCAGACCGCACTGGGCACGATCGTGATCGACCAGATCGTGATCCCGCTCCCTCTCGTTCGCGCGCAGCTCGCGCTCGAGGACGCGCGCAGCCTGCTCGAGAAAAGGAAGCGGACCGACGCGGAAAGCGCCCGCATGCGCCAGCTGTTGGGAACGGCCCGCACGCAGCTCCAGCTCGGCAAAGCGCTGGGCTATGCCACTGACAGCGAGATGACCGACCTGATCGCCTCGGTCGACGATCTCGAGCGTAAGACCGCCGGCTCGCAATCCGCCAAGGGGTTGCTCGATCCCTTTGGTCCCAAGTTCGACGAGGCCAGGCGGTCGAGCCAGCGCCCGCGCTAGGCAGCACTCGGCGTTCGATCGTCTCCCGCGCGGGGGCTGGTCAACACAAGCACAAGGGGCGTTCAACCTGGCGAACGCCCCACGGGAGGTAACATGTTGCGCCAGCCCGCCACCGCACGCGGCGCGTTCGAGGCCCTCGATCGTCTAGCCATCAACACGATCCGTACGCTCGCCATGGATGCCGTCGAGAAGGCGCAGTCCGGCCATCCCGGCACCCCGATGGCGCTTGCGCCGGTGGGCTACACGCTGTGGTCGCAGTTCCTCCGGATCGATCCCAACGTGCCGGACTGGCCCAATCGAGACCGTTTTGTGCTCTCGGTCGGGCACGCCTCCATGCTTCTCTACGCGCTTATCCACCTCGCCGGCATCAAGGAGGTCGATGCGGAAGGCAGGGCCACTGGCCTGCCTGCGGTTAGCCTCGAGGACATCAAGAACTTTCGCCAGATGGGCTCCAGGACGCCGGGCCACCCCGAGTATCGGGTGACGACCGGCGTCGAGACCACGACGGGCCCGCTCGGTCAGGGCTGCGGCAATTCCGTCGGTATGGCGGTCGCCGAACGCTGGCTCGCCCAGCACTTCAATCGCGATGGCTTCACCCTCTTTGACCATGACGTCTACGTGCTGTGCGGCGACGGCGACATGATGGAGGGCGTGTCGGGCGAGGCGGCAAGTCTCGCCGGACATCTCAAGCTTTCCAACCTCTGCTGGATTTACGATTCAAACCGTATCAGCATCGAGGGCCATACCGACCTCGCCTTCACCGAGGATGTGGGCAAGCGCTTCGAGTCCTATGGTTGGAACGTGCTCCACGTCGACGACGCCAACGATACTGAGGCGTTCGCGCGGGCAATCGAAAGCTTCAAGGCGACCGACGACCGACCCACCTTCGTCGTCGTCCACTCTATCATCGGCTGGGGCAGCCCCAAGGCGGACAGCGAGAAGGCTCACGGCGAACCGCTTGGTGCCGACGCGATCGTCGCCACCAAGAAGGCGTATGGCTGGCCGGAGGACAAGACCTTCTACGTGCCCGACGGCGTCGCCAAGCACTTCAACGAGGCGATCGCCTCGCGCGGGCGCCGGCTGCGCGAGGAGTGGGAGGCGACCTTCGCCGGCTATCGTGAGACCTATCCCGGCATGGCGGCCGAGCTGGACGCGATGCGCAAGGGCGCGCTGCCGCCGGGCTGGGAGTCGGGCCTGCCGAGCTTCGACCCGGATCCCAAGGGCGTCGCCTCGCGCGAATCCGCCGGCAAAGTGCTGAATGCGCTCGCCGGCAACGTGCCCTGGCTGGTGGGCGGATCGGCCGACCTGTCGCCATCCACCAAGACCGAGCTAAAGAATTTCGGCTCGTTCCAGGCGGACAATCCTGGCGGGCGCACGATGCACTTCGGCGTGCGCGAGCATGCGATGGGCGCGATCGCCAACGGAATGGCGCTGTCCTACATCAAGCCCTTTGCCGCCACCTTCCTCGTCTTCGCCGACTATATGCGAGCGCCGGTCCGGCTTGCGGCGATCATGGAGCTGCCCGTCACCTTTGTCTTTACGCACGATTCGATCGGGGTCGGCGAGGACGGCCCAACCCACCAGCCGATCGAGCATCTGGCGACACTGCGCGCGACGCCCGGGCTCGACACCATCCGCCCGGGAGATGCGAACGAGGCGGCCGAGGCGTGGAAACTTGCCGTCCGCCAGACCCGTCGGCCGAGCGCGCTGATCCTCTCGCGCCAAGCGCTGCCGACGCTCGACCGGAGCCGCTATGCGGCCGCCGCCGGGGTCGCGAGGGGCGCGTACATCCTTGCCAGCGCCGATGATCCGGAGCTCATCCTGATCGGCACCGGGAGCGAGCTGAGCCTTGTGGTCGGCGCCTATGAGAAGCTGGCAGCGGAGGGCGTACGGGCACGCGTCGTGTCGATGCCGAGCTGGTCCCGCTTCGAGGAGCAGGACGACGCCTACAAGCAGTTGGTCCTAACCCCCGGCATAGAGGCGCGCCTGGCGGTGGAGCAGGGCGGCGCAATCGGGTGGGACCGCTATGTCGGCGCTCGCGGCCGAACGATCACGATGTCGACGTTCGGGGCGTCTGCCCCGCTTGCCAAACTCCAGGAGAAGTTCGGCTTCACCGTCGACCATGTGGTCGAGGCAGCGCGCTCGATGATCTTGCAGGAGGCGTGACGATGGCGAGCCGGGTCAGGAAGCTGCACGATTTTGGCCAGGCCCCCTGGCTGGACTTTGTCGACCGCCGCTTCCTCAAGGAAGGTGGGCTGCAAAGGCTCGTCGAGGAAGACGGCGTCACCGGCGTGACCTCCAATCCGTCCATCTTCGAGAAGGCGATCGCGCATGGCGATGCCTACGACGCGCAACTCCTGGCTCTTCTCCAGAGCCGGCCCGGCACGAGCATCACCCAAGCCTATGAGGCGCTCGCGGTTCAGGACATCCAAGACGCGGCCGACACGCTGCAGCCGGTCTATGAGCGGCTGAACGGGACGGACGGCTACGTTAGTCTCGAGGTCTCCCCCTATCTCGCTGAGAGCACCGAGGAGACGGTCGCGGAAGCACAGCGGCTGTGGCGACAGATCGACCGTCCCAACCTGATGATCAAAGTGCCCGGTACCCAGGCGGGTGTCCCTGCCATCCGCCAGCTGATCGAAGATGGCATTAACATCAACGTGACGCTGCTGTTCGGCCAGCAGAGCTACGCCGCGGTTGCGATGGCCTTCGTGGAGGGGTTGGAAGCACGGCTCGCCCAAGGCCAGCCGATCGACCGTATCGCAAGCGTGGCGAGCTTCTTCGTCAGTCGGATCGATGCCGCGATCGACAGGAAAATTGCCGAACGCCTGAAAAGCGCTGACGCGGAGGCCGAGGCGCTTACGGGACTGCGCGGACAGGTCGCCATCGCCAACGCCAAGCTCGCCTATCAATGGTATCTCGGCTTCGTAGCTTCGGAACGCTGGCAGGCGCTCGCGGAGCGCGGGGCGATGCCGCAGAGGCTCCTCTGGGCCTCCACCGGCACCAAGGATCCGAGCTACCCCGACACCCTTTATGTAGACAACCTGATCGGGCCGGAAACCGTCAACACCTTGCCGCCCAAGACGATGGACGCCTTCCGTGATCATGGCACGCTCGCGCCGTCCCTGACCGCCGAAGTGGAAAGCGCGCGTCGGATTCTCCGCGAGGTAGACCGTCTCGGGCTCGACTTGCCAGCGGTCGCGGACGAGCTCGTGCGAGACGGCGTGAAGCAGTTCGCCGACGCAGCCGATGCGCTCCTTGGTGCCGTTGCTGCCAAGCGCTCCGCCATTGTCGGAGACGGGCTGAACAGCATGCACGAGGCACTGCCGCGGGAGCTCGACGAGGCGGTAGAGGCGCGGCTCGAGCGAATGCGTCAGGAAAGCTGGTCCAGACGGCTATGGGCAGGCGATGCCACGCTATGGACCGGCGGCGAGGAAGCCAAGTGGCTCGGGTGGCTTGCCGCAGGTAAGGGCGAGCAGATCGACCCCGAGGCATTGAAAGCTCTCGGCGCTCAGGCAGCCCAGTATCGGTCCGCGGTGCTCCTCGGCATGGGCGGGTCGAGCCTCGGCCCGGAGGTCTTGGCCGAGATCGTGGGGCCGCGGAGCGGCAGCCCGATGATCCATGTGCTCGATACCACCGATCCGAAGCAAATCGCCGCAGTGGCGGCGGCGATCGACCCCGAGCACACGCTGTTCATCGTTGCCTCCAAGTCGGGCTCGACGATGGAGCCGGAACTGCTGCGCGCCTATTTCTGGAATCTGGCGGGCCAGGACGGCAGTCGCTTCATCGCCATCACCGACCCGGGATCGCGCCTGGCAAAGATCGCGCACGATCATGGCTACGCGGGCGTCTTCCTGGGCGATCCAACGATTGGCGGCCGCTATTCGGTTCTCAGCGTCTTCGGGATGGTGCCCGCGGCCGTGATGGGCATGGACGTGGCCGAGTTCTTCGCCAGGGTTGCGCCGATGGTGCAGAGCTGCGCGCCCGACGCGCCGCCCGCCGTCAATCCTGGCGTGCGGCTCGGTGCGATCCTGGGGGAAGCGGCGAACCGCGGGCGCGACAAGGTGACGGTGCTGACCTCGCCCGCGCTTCGGGCATTCGGAGCGTGGCTCGAACAGCTGTTGGCCGAGTCCACCGGCAAGCAGGGCAGGGGCATCGTTCCCGTCGACCTGGAACCGCCGGTACCGCCGGCGCACTATGGATCGGACCGCCTCTTCGTACTGCTGTCGCTTTCGGGCGACGATCACGCCAGGCTCGACGCCCATGCCGATGCGCTCGTTACCGCCGGCCAGCCGGTCGTGCGGATAGCGCTCTCGTCAAAGGAGATGATCGGGCAGGAGTTCTTTCGCTGGGAGATCGCTACCGCGGTCGCCGGCGCGGTGATCGGGATCGACCCTTTCGACCAGCCCGACGTCGAGGATGCCAAGATCAGGACGCGGGTGCTGATCGACGCCTACGAAGCCACCGGGAGCCTGGCGCCCGAGACACCATTTTTCGAGGATGGCAGGGTGGCCTTCTTCGGGCCCGCCGACCGAGGCCATTCCGGCGACAACGCGGTCCAGATCCTGCGCACCCATTTAGCGCGTCCCGGCCCCGGCGATTATGTAGGGTTCCTTCTCTACGTCGAACGCAACCCGGCGAACGAGGCTCTCGTCGCACGCATGCGCGAACGGGTCGTGAAGGCGCGACACGTCGCCACCGTCGCTGGCTTCGGGCCGCGTTTCCTCCACTCGACTGGTCAGGCGTACAAGGGAGGGCCGCGCTCGGGAGTGTTTCTCGAGATCACCCGCACGCCCGATCCCGACGTCCCGATCCTAGGACGTAAAGCCAGCTTCGGCACGGTCCAGCTCGCCCAAGCGCGAGGCGATCTCGACGTGCTCGCCAGCCGGGGCCAGCGCGTCCTGCGGGCCCACCTCCAAAGCGCCAGTCTGAGCGACCTTGAAGAATTGCTCGACGAAGCACTCCGGAATTGAGCGGGAGCCTGGAAATATGCGGATCGGAATGATCGGCCTCGGCCGGATGGGAGGCAACATCGCCCGTCGGCTTCAACGCTCCGGACATCAGCCAGTGGTCTTCGACCGCAATCCTGAGGCGGTGGCGGAACTCGAGCTTGAAGGATTCGAGCCGGCTGACTCGCTTGAGGAAATCAAGAAGAAGCTGGGCACGGAGGCAGTCTTCTGGGTCATGCTGCCCGCGGGCGAGCCGACCGAGAAGACGATCCAGATCCTCCGCACGATCGCCGAACCTGGCGACGTCGTCATCGATGGCGGCAACAGCTTCTACAAGGACGATATTCGCCGGGCGAAGCTGCTGGCCGACAAGGGCATCCACTATATTGATGTCGGTACCTCGGGAGGCGTGTGGGGCCTCGAGCGCGGCTATTGCATGATGATCGGCGGACCGAAGGAGGCCGTCGACCATCTCGATCCGATCTTCGACGCGCTCGCGCCGGGCATCGGCACCATTCCGCGGACGCCGAACCGGATGGAGCATGAGGGAGAGGATGCGCGCGCGGAGAAGGGCTATATCCACGCCGGGCCCGCCGGCGCGGGTCACTTCGTCAAGACGGTGCACAACGGCATCGAATACGGCCTGATGCAGGCATATGCCGAAGGCTTCGACATTCTGAAGTCGAAGCAGTCCAGCAAGCTTCCCGAGGATGAGCGCTACGTTCTCAATCTCACCGACATCGCCGAGGTGTGGCGGCGCGGCTCTGTCATATCCTCTTGGCTTCTGGACCTCACTGCGGCGGCGCTCGCCAAGGATCAGATGCTCTCGCAGTTCTCCGGGCGGGTTGCGGATTCGGGCGAGGGGCGCTGGACCGTCGAGGCGGCCATGGAAGAGGCGGTTCCCGCTGTGGTCCTTACCGCTGCGCTGTTTGCCCGGTATCGGAGCCGGGTCGAGCACACCTTCGCCGACCAGGTGCTTTCCGCGATGCGCTTCGGGTTCGGCGGGCATGTCGAGATCCCGCAGTGAATGGAGTGACCGTGCCGGGGCGCCCGGCGACGATCGTCATCTTCGGCGCGACAGGAGACCTCACCCGCAGGCTGCTGGTTCCGGCGCTGGCCAACCTCTGCTTCGACGGACTCTTGAGCGAAGAGCTCAACGTCATCGGCATAGCCCTTCGGGATGGCGATGATGAAAGTCTGCGCGTGAGCCTCGATGAGTTCGCGCCGCAGACACAGTGCTGGCAACGATTGCGCCAGCGGACCAGCTACCTCCCCGGCGACTTCACGCTTGGGACTGTCTACGAAAGGCTCAAGCAGCGGCTGGGCGAGGGCGACGCGGCATTTTATCTGGCCACGCCGCCGCAGTTCTTCGGGGTCATCGTGGACAGGCTCGCCGACGCCGGCTTCACGGAGGAACATGACGGCGGCTTTCGGCGGGTGGTGATCGAGAAGCCCTTCGGTCACGACCTCGAATCCGCACGGGCTCTCAACCAGCGGATCCTGTCGCGAGTGAACGAGAGCCAAGTTTACCGGATCGATCACTTCCTGGGGAAGGAAACCGTCCAGAACATCCTGGTCGCGCGGTTCGGCAACGCCTGGCTGGAGGCGGTATGGAACCACCGCTACGTGGACCACATCCAGATTTCAGCCGCCGAAGCGATCGGCATCGGCACCCGCGGGGCGTTCTACGACACAACCGGTGCGCTCCGGGACATGGTTCCCAACCACCTGATGCAGCTTTTGTCGATGATTGCAATGGAGCCGCCAAACAGCTTCGACGCCGAGGTCATTCGCGACGAAAAGGCAAAGCTGCTTCGGGCCGTCCGTCGCATTACCCCGGATGAGGCGCGAAGCGACGCGGTGCGGGGCATGTACGCAGCCGGCCAGGTCAACGGCCAGATGATCCCCGCCTATCGCGAGACGCCGCACGTGGACCCGAACACCGCCACCGAAACTTATGTGGCGCTCAAGCTCATGGTCGACACCTGGCGCTGGACCGGCGTGCCCTTCTATCTGCGCACGGGTAAGGCGCTCGCCGCACGGGACACCGAGATCGTGGTGACTTTCAACCCGGTGCCCTACGCGACGTTTCGGGAGACCCCGGTCGCTCATCTCCCGGCCAATCAGCTCGTGTTCCAGATCCAGCCGCACGAAGGGATTGACCTTGGTTTCCTGGTCAAACGGCCGGGTCCGCAAGTGGAGGCGGTCCCCGTAGCGCTCGATTTTGCTTATGCAGAGAAGTTCGCCGTCGCGCACCGGACAGGGTACGAAACCCTCCTGTATGACATGATGATGGGCGATCAGACGCTATTCCAGCGTGCTGACCAGATCGAGGCGGGATGGGCCGTTGTGCAGCCGATCCTGGACGCCTGGGCTCGTGGCGAGGGAGTACTGGAGGAATATACGCCAGGCACTTCCGGACCTCGCGCCGCCGACGCACTGATCGCCCGCGATGGCCGGCAATGGCAAGCATTGGGTCGATAAATGGAGCGAACGAACTCCGGTCAGAATGGGAGGCGGGACAAGGCCGGCACCATTTTCCGCGAAGGGTTCGGATCGCCCCAAGCCGCGCTGACGCTGGATCAGCCACCGCGCTGGGCTCCACGCGACAGGCGGGCTCCGAGTGGCATTTCAGTAGTCGCCCTACCGCTCGTACAGATAATAGCGGTCTGTTGCCGTAAGATCGTGCGCGAGCTCATACACGATCGGCTCACCGGTCGGGATCTCGATCGTGGGGATCTCATCGTCGGGGATGCCAGACAGATGCTTCACCAGCGCGCGCAGCGAATTGCCGTGCGCCGAGATCACGACTCTTCTGCCGGCCTTGAGCTCCGGCGCGATCCTTGCCTCCCAATAGGGCAGCACGCGCCCGATCGTGTCCTTCAGGCTCTCGGCGCTCGGAATTGCGATGCCGGCGTAGCGGCGATCGCCGGTGACATCATAGGGTCCCCCTGGCTGCTGTGGCGGCGGCGGGATGTCAAACGATCGGCGCCAGATCTTCACTTGCTCCGCTCCATGCCTGGCTGCGGTCGCTGCCTTGTCGAGGCCGGTGAGCCCGCCATAATGGCGCTCGTTCAGACGCCAGTCCTTTTCGACGGGCAACCACAACCGCCCCATCGCCTCGAGCGCAAGGTTGAGCGTCTTGATCGCACGCGTCTGGAGGCTCGTGAAGCAGAAGTCGAAGTCCAGCCCCTTCGCCGCCATCAGCTCGCCGGCCGCTTTCGCCTCAATCTCGCCCTGCCGCGTCAGATCCACGTCCCACCAGCCCGTGAAGCGGTTCTCGAGGTTCCAGACCGACTGGCCGTGGCGGATCAGCACGAGCGTGGGCAAGGGGTTCTCCAAAGGGCATTACGAGCTGAATGGACGTCTCTCCACTCCGCGATCCGGCGTCCCGCAGGTTTCACACGCCGTGCCCGAGGCTTGCGATCATCGCGGCCAGCTCAGACCCCTCCGGGATTTCCTCACGGCCCGCGGCCCGCGCGATCAGGCGGCTAACGAAATCGAGCTTGAGCATGACGCCGGGACTGAGACGAAAGGGATAGAGATCCGGTTGCCCCATTGCCCGGTTTACCGCGTTGAGCGCGAAGGAGATCGGTATCCAGCGCTCAACGAGCGTCGCCGTTGCAACACGATACGCATCGATGTCCGGGTGCGGTGCGCGATTGCCTTCCAGCCCCACACCGAAGTCCGCCATCGCTCCGAGCGTGTCGACGATGTGCAGGTAATGAGCGAACGTCTCGGCGAAATCTTCCCAGGGATGCGCAGTTGCATACGCGCTGACATGGTCATCAGCCCAGCCGAGTGCCGGACGGCCGGCATAGTAGCGCTGGACCGCTGCAGCATAATCGATGCGCTCGTCACCGAACAGTGCGCGAAAGGGATCGTGCATGTCGGTCCCAGCGACGAGCCGGTACCAATAGTAGTGGCCGATCTCGTGTCGAAAATGGCCTAGAAGAGTGCGGTAGGGCTCGCCCATTTGATGGCGTATGCGCTCCCGCGCCGCGTCGTCCGCCTCGATCACGTTCAGCGTGATGACACCCCCGGCATGGCCGGTGAGAAGCTGTGGGACATAGCCGTTCTCGGCGGCGGCATCGTACAAGAAATCGAAGGCGAGCCCGTCTCCGCGCTCGGCCTTGGTCTCGAGGGGCAGGCCGAGCTTGATCGCACCGCGAATCATGCGCCGCTTGGCCTCCTCGATCCGCCGCCAGCGTTGAAGGACGCCGCGCACCGCGAGATCGGGGATCATGCGATTGTGCCGGCAGGCGCGGCACATTGCTCGGGTCGGACCGAGCGCTTCAGCGCCCGTCTCATCTGCCAGCCAATTGCACGCGCCGTAATGAACATTGGCGCAAGGCTTTACCGCGGCGGCTGATCCCTCTGCATCGTGCCACTCGCGCGCCCTGGGGTCGAGATGACGAAAGGCGTCTATGCGCCAGTCATAGCCAACGGCGTGTGCGCAGCTCGGGCAGGCGCTTTCCTCCAAGTGAAGCTGGTGGCGGCAGTTGGGGCAGGGGAATGCCAAGCGTTGGGTCCCTGTTACCTGCGCGACGGCAAGCCTTGTTCAGGTGTCCGCATGGGCAGCCTCGATCGGCTCCGACGTTGCGTTGCCGCAGCACACGGGATGAGGACCCGCAGGCACGCAGCAGGTAGGCGCGCCTACCGGGATGAAAGCCATCTCCTCCCGTGGCCGAGGTCCCGACCGTCGCGGTGCGCCCCGGCTCTCGTAGGAGAGGCCGTACCGCCGGCAATAAGCCTCGGCGGCTTCACGCGAAGGGAAGCCGAGCTCCAGATGGGCGAGGGGGTCGCTTCCTCCCGTCCAGCCGGTGAGCGGATCGACGAACGGGCGCGACCGCGGGCGGAAACGGAGCCGCCATCGACCCTCACGGGCGCGGCCGCCGGACCGACCGGCGAGCGGATCGGGTTCGATGATGGCAAATGCGTCCGTCGGCAGCGCGCTTGCGTAGCGTCGCCACGCCGTATCAAACGGCGAAGACACCTCGCTCGCGACGTTATCGTTTGCAAACTCCGCAAGGCGCGGAGCCAGCACGCGCGGCGTCGCAATGTAGGGTGGAAGAGAATCAGCTCGTGTTGCCATTTGCGCCTCCGAAACGGGCAGCCGCCGACGGCGGCTGCCCGACGTCTCATCAGCCTGCGTTGATCGGAATGCTGCGCCGGCTCTCGATCGCCTCCGCGGACTTGGGCAGGACGATCGTCAGCACGCCCTTGTTGAACGTCGCGCTTGCCCGGTCCTGCTCGACCCCACGCGGCAGCCCGATATGCCGCTCGAAGCGACCATAGCTCCGCTCCGAATAGCCGCGCTCCTTGTCCTCGGTTTCGGAGCGCTTCTCGCCGCGGATCGACAAGACATTGTCGTCGACGCTGATGTCGACGTCCTTCTCATCCATCCCGGGCAGCTCGGCGGTGACGCGGATCTCCTTGTCGGTCTCCGAAAGCTCAATCGTCGGCCACTCGAGGCTGCGCCCCCAGCCGCTCAAAGCCGGTACGCCGAAGCCCCGGAAGACGTCGTCGAACAGGCGGTTCACGTCGCGGTGCAGGGACACAAGCGGGTGCTGCTGGTCGGACCTGTCGTCGGTCCGTTCTGGAGCGCGGCTCTCCTGCCGGCCCCAGGGAATGAGATCACGAATTGCCATGATGATTATCCTCCTTTCCTGGCAGGCGTTGGACATGGTCCGTCGGCCGCGCCGCCGAAGCAGCGCGCCGGCGGAGCCACATCTATCGCGCGATCAGGCCGCTGCGCTGTTCTCGCCTTTGGGCGCTTCGAGCCGATCGCTGTCGCCGGTCCCGCCGGCGATCTCGATCTTGCGCGGCTTCATGGCCTCGGGGACGACGCGCTTCAGCGCGATCGACAGAAGGCCATTCTCGAACCGGGCGTCGCCGGCCTCGATGAAATCAGCCAACTGGAAGCGCCGCTCGAATGAGCGGGCAGCGATGCCGCGGTGCAGATACTCGCCCTTCCCGTCATCCTCGGCGCGCTTGCCGGTGACGCTGAGCAGATTCTGCTGAGCGACGATCTCGATGTCCTCCGGGCGGAAGCCGGCCACCGCAAGCGTGATGCGGTAACTGTCCTCGCCTTCCTTGACGATATCGAAGGGCGGGTAGCCATCGTCGTCGCGGGCACCTGCCTCGAGCAGGTTGAACAGACGGTCGAAGCCGACCGTCGATCGCCGATACGGCGCAAAGTCGAAGTTGGTTCTCATCTCCAAATCCTCCTGTGAGCAATCTGGGCATGAGAAGCGTCGGAAACGGAGAGCCGACGCCCTCTATGTCCACCGGACCCGAACGGCGTCCGGCAATCGAAAAACTAGGAACGGCTCAAGAGGTTTCAAGTGGAATTTAGCGAAGTCAGCAAAGCACTTCGCAAGCATCTCCGCCCTTGAAACGGGTGCGGGCGAATACAACATTAAGCCTGCGGACCGGGCCCCTCTGTCGACGGCGTTACGCCATCGTCATGTCGGACCGCATCGAGTGCGCTCGGTGCAGGATCGCGGGCTCCCAGGTGGAGCCGGCCGAGTGCCTCATTGACATTGGAGCAATGGAGTGAGGCATGAACAGAATTTTCGAACCGAATACCTATCGGCCTTTCCCGTCGGCCCGGGCCACAACCACGGCCGTCTATGATGAAGGCCTACGCCGGCACATGCTCGGCGTCTATCGCAACATGGCGCTCGGCCTCGGCATTACAGCGCTGGTGGCATTCCTCGTCGCCAGCGTGCCGGCGCTGTACCAGCCAATCTTTGGCACGCCGCTTAAGTGGGTCGCGATCTTCGCGCCGCTGGCATTTGTCATGTTCTTCTCGTTCAGGGTCGAGCGCATGACGACAGGACAGGCGCGAACGGCGTTCTTCGCCTTTGCTGCGGTCATGGGCGTATCGATGGCCAGTATCTTCCTGGTGTTCACGGGCACCAGCATCGCGCTGGCCTTCTTCAGCGCCGCGGCCGTGTTCGCCGCCATGAGCCTGTGGGGCTATACGACCAACGTCGACCTGTCGCGCTGGTCCACCTTCCTGATGGTTGGCCTGATCGGCGTCGTGATCGCGAGCATCGTCAACCTGTTCGTCGGCTCCTCGACGCTGCAGCTCGTCTTCTCGATTGTCGGCGTGCTCGTGTTCACCGGCCTGACGGCCTGGGACACGCAGCGCCTGAAGAGCGAATATCTGGCTTATGCCGGGTCGGAGCGAGCCGAAAAGCTGGCCGTGATGGGCGCGCTTTCGCTTTACCTGAACCTGGTGAACCTCTTCCAGCTGCTGCTCAGCCTGTTCGGGCAGCGGGAGGAATAATCCGGCTCTGAAACGTTGGGCCGGAAGGCTCGGCAGCGCCGCCGTCGTGGACGGCAGGCGCTGTTCTGTTTGGTGAGTCCGGCGGTCTACGGCCGCTCCATCGGTCAGGCGATCGACCTTCAGCATGGCGGCTGGACGATCGGATTCTGATCGCTCAGCCGCAACGGCACCACCTCAGAAGTCTGTCCGATAATCTTTCTTATCGGACAGACTTGAGCTTGCCGGGCAGGGGTGGTGTCGGTTCTCCTGAAAGGGTGGACTCGCGGCTAGATTGCCGCTGAGCGACGACCTGCACCTGAAACAGTGGACATTGTTCCCGAAACAGCGGACGATCGCCCAGCTGGGACTAGCCGAGGCGTCGTGCCATGCGAACCGCGGACCTGAGGACGGCGAGCGACGCCGACTGGGCGGAGGCGCATCGCCGCGAGAAGATCATTCGCCCGCTCGCCTCGATGACGCGCGTGCCCGGCGATGTGGCCGCCCAGGCGATGGTCCAGCTAGAACTCGGCCGCGCTCGCTTCCACAAGCTCCTGCAACTCTACCGAGCCTCGCCCGCTGCGGCGTCACTGCTGCCGCGACCGCGAGGAAGGGAGAAGGGGGAGCAGCGGCTCTCGGCCGCGGCTGAGCATCTTATCGCTCGCGGCATCGCTGAGTTCTACCTCACACTCGAGAAGCCCAGCGTTCAGGCGCTCCGCCGCTGGCTGCGACACGAAGGAACGAAGATCGGGGTCAAGGTGCCCAGCACTAAGGCGATCCAGGCCCGGTTGGCTCGGCTCGCTCCTCAGATCGTTACGGCCCGCAGACAGGGTGCCAAGTCAGCGGCTGACAAGTGGGAGCCAACGCGAGGCGTGCTCGAGGCGGACTACGCGCTTGAGCTCGTGCAGTCGGACCACACGCTGGTCGACGTGATCGTTGTCGACGACCTGTACCGCAAGCCTATCGGCCGGCCTTGGCTCACGCTGATGATCGACGTGGCGAGCCGAACCGTGCCCGGCTTCCACCTCCACATGCTCGCGCCGTCCGCTGTTTCAGTCGGTATGTGCATGCGGCACGCCGTTCTCCCCAAGCGGGACTGGTTGGCTGAGCGGAGCATGAAGGCACCGTGGGACAGCCAGGGGCTCATGGATCGGCTGCACCTCGACAACGCGCGCGAGCACCGCTCAGACGCGCTGAAGCGCGGCTGCCGAGCTCACTCGATTGCGGTCGAATATCGGCCGGTGCGTCGGCCGCACTTTGGCGGTCACATCGAGCGGCTGATTGGCACGATGATGGGGGCCGTCCACCTCCTACCCGGAACTACATTCTCTAACGTCGCCGAGCGTGGCGACTACGATGCGGAAGGTGAGGCGTGCATGACGCTGAGCGAGCTGGAAGTCTGGCTCGCCGCGCAGATCATCGGCCCATATCATGCGGAGCGGCACCGTGGGATCGGCATTCCGCCCGCCCTTGCTTGGGCCGAGGGGGTGGAACGACGCCCGGAGCTGGTCCGCCTTCCGGCCGACGATGCCGCGTTTCTGTTCGACTTTCTACCCTGCGAGCTGCGCGCCGTAACACCACACGGCATCGAGCTGTTCCGCACTCATTATTGGGATGATGCGCTATCCTGCTGGTACACGCGGCCGGGGCAGACGATGCCGGTGCGGTGGGATCCCCGCGACCTTTCGCGCGTCTGGCTCGAGCTACCACATGGCGAGCACCTCGAGGTGCCCTATCGCGATCTGCGGCGTCCCGCGATCACCCGCTGGGAGCAGAGGGAGGCGGTTCGCACTTTGCGGGAGCGCGGCCAGCAGGCTGTCGACGAGACGCTGATCTTCCAGGCTGTCGAGACCCAGCGATTGATCGTCGCGGAAGCGGCGCACAAGACCAAGGCCGCGCGGCTCGCGCTTCAGCGGACCAAAGCGGCACTGCGCGACGCCCGTCGGGCAAGGGGTGGCAGCAAGCGCCGGCTTGAGCAGGTAACCCCTGCCGTAGGCGCATCTGCGGTAGAGGAGAGGACGGACGGCGATCAGAAGGTGCTTCCGTATCTTGTCGAGGAGATGCCCCGATGAGCGACCTCTTCCATCTCGCCGATAGTTATCGCGCGCGCGCGCGTTGGCCCGACGCCGACCGGATCGCCTGGATCCGCAAGGATCGGTGGCTCGGCTTCCCGAAGGCGGAAGCGGTGCGCAAGACGCTGGACGCGATGCTGCGCTATCCGCCGCGCACGCGCATGCCGTGCCTGCTGATCTACGGCCAAACCGGCATGGGCAAGTCGCGCATCGTGGAGCGCTTTGAGGCAGAGAACCCGCGCGGGTTCAACGAGGCGACCGGTGTGGCGACGATACCGGTTGTCGCCGTCCAGCTGCCACCGCAGCCGACCGACGGCGAGTTCTACGGCGAGGTCCTCGAGAAGCTCCGCGCCGGCTTCGCTGCGCGGGGGGACACGCAGCGCGCGCGCCTCCTGACTCGCCGGCTGATGGGGCAGGTGGGTGCTCGCATGCTGATTCTGGATGAGATCAACCATATGCTGGCCTGCACGCCGCGCCAGCAGCGCATCTTCCTCAACACGCTCCGCTATCTCGCGAACGACCTGCAGATCCCACTCGTCTGCACCGGCAACCACGAGGCGCAGGCGGCGCTGCTCACAGACGCGGCGCTCGCCGAGCGGTTCGACGCGGTCGAACTGGTTCGGTGGCAGAACGACGAAGCGTTCCGCCTGTTGATGGTCACGCTAGCTGCGATCTTGCCGCTTCGGAGATCTTCACAGCTGGAAGAGGAGCGTTGCCGCACGTCGGTACTCGATCTCTCCGACGGCAATACCGGGCGCATCTTCCGCCTCGTCGAGACGTTGGCTATTCGTGCGATCGAGAACGGCAGCGAATGCATCGAGGCCAGCGACCTCGATGCCGACGACCTCTTGATGCCTTCGGTCAGCATGAAGGTGATTGCCCAGCGCCGAGCGCGAACGCGGGCCAGGGGAAGAGTGTGAGCCGTGTCGGGCGCGCTGCCGATCGCGGCACGGCCTCATCCTGACGAGCTCATCTCCTCCTGGCTGGCGCGCATCGCCGCTTGTTATGAGGTGTCCATCACTGATTTGCGGCAGGAGCTATCCCCGGGCAGTTCGGGCACCAAGGTCAGAGCGGACGTAGAATGGAAAGGGTCGGAGGCGAAATCCGCGGCGCAACGGCTCCGCGTCGATCAGGAGGCGATCATGCGCCTCGCCCTGAAGCGCCGCTGGCCGTGGCTGGTGGCCGCCTGGTTGCCACGAACCGACGGAAAAGGGCGAGCGCGAGGCGAGCTCGATCTCGCCTGGTGCCATGTCTGCCTTGCCGAAGGCCACGCCACAGGTGGCGCCTACCTCGATGCCGAAGCGGCGCTCCCGCTCGTCTTCTGTCGCCGGCACGGCACTTGGCGGCAGGACTTCTGCCGCCGCTGTCAGCCCCACCATGAGCCCCGCTTCAGCTGGCGGAGCCGGATCGAGTTCACCTGCACCGACTGCGGCGTACCTCTCAGAACAAACCATTGGAGCGGCCCGAAACCCGCGTCAGAATGTCCGTCGGAGGATGTGCCCCGCGCTTTGAACCTCCTGTTCGCATTCGATGGCGAGTTGCGGAAGGCGCTGCTCGGCAGATCTGCGTCGCTGACCGGGGTAGGGCAGGTCTCGGCTCGGCAATTCCTCGCCGTGTTGCACGGGCTCACGCGAGCCTTGCTGGCGCCCGACATCAATCGCACCAGCCGCATAAATCTGTTCAACAGCCCGTTGCTGTCAAACATGCCCGATCACGACCCGCAAACCTGGGAAGAGCAGCCCTTTCACGAACTCTCGCCTGCGTATCGTGCTCACGTCTCATGCGCTGTCATCGCACTGCTGTCGGACGAGCCGGTCAGCCGCCTGATGTCGGGCGTGAGGCCCGCTTACGAATGGCATTCGCTCGAATGGCTGCTCGCCAGCACGCCCAAATGGGTACAAGCGATGTTGATCCAGAACTGCAAAGATTGGCCGGCACCGCTGCGCGTTCGGGTTGGCCTGCACCATAGTCGAACTGGGCTGGACGTTGCCGACATTTTGGCGCAGTTTCATGTGTGGCTCGCGGAGCAAGAGCAACGCCAGCGCGAGCGGGTGTCGCTGATCGGATGATGGCCGCCAGAGCGGTCTAAGTGCTTCGACCGTAAAGCAAATCCGTCAGTCCGATAACATAGATTATGTTAAGCATCTGAGCGTTATTTTCCGCGGGCTCCCGTCACTGCAGTGCTTCCGTCCAATCACTTCAGCCTGGAGCCACCGTCAGCATGCTCCTGTCGGGAAGGCTTCCAAGAAGGGTCCGCTTCGGCTCGGTTCGGACCGCTTACGACGCTATTCACGCCTGCAACGCCGGTCCGAGCTTCCCGCATGCCTGCCCTGCCGCGCTGGTTCACGCAGCCCGCTCCTGCAAGCCGCAGGAGGTGCAGGCCGGGAGGTCGGCCATGAGCTCCAAACATTGATTGCGCTCTGATCGAGGAAGGACCGACGGAACAGAACGGAGCGACGAGATTAGAATCCCTCACCGTGCCTGAACGAGGCACGGCAGGACGAGGACGAACCTGATGAACGAGAACAACCTGAAGAAGCTGGTCGCGCAAGGATTGTCCGCGATGCAGGCCGGCAGCGACGTCGCCGCCAAGGCGACCGACGAGATCAACAACGACGCGCGCCACCCGGCGCTGCGATCCGCGCTCGAAGAGGGCAACCGGACTTCCCGCCAATGGGCGGACCGCATCCGTCGCGCCGCCGAGCAGGCGGGCCCGGCCGATCAGCAGGACAACCCTGTGCTCGAAGCGCATTACGAGGTGAGCCGCAGGATCCGCGAAGCGGCACCGGACGATGCCTCACGCGACCTCGGCATCATCGCCAGCGGGCAGCTCGCGCTTCACTACTGGATCGCTTCGTTCGGGACCATGGCCAATTACTGCCGGCAGACCGGCATGGACGATGCGGCGCGCGACATGAAGGCGTGCGTGGACGAGGCCAAGCAGGCCGACGAAAAGCACAGCCAGCTCGCCGAGCAGTTGCTGTCAGAAGGCTGAACCGGTGCCGGCCCGCCTTGCTACCGACGACTGGCCAACCGGCATGATCTTACAACAGGGGATAATTGGTGCTTGAGCAACGAAAGCTGGGGGACGGGCTGCGCGTATCTGCGCTGGGCCTCGGTTGCATGGGCATGTCCGAATTCTATGGGCAGGCCGACGAAGCCGAGGCGGTCGCGACCATTCACCGCGCGATCGATCTCGGCGTGACGTTTCTGGACACCGCCGACATGTACGGGGTAGGCCGTAACGAGGAGTTGGTCGGGCGTGCGATCCGCGATCGCTGCGACGCGGTGGTTCTCGCCACCAAGTTCGGCAACGTTCGCGGCGAGGACGGCACCTTCAAGGGCGTGTGCGGGCGCCCGGATTACGTCCGCTCCGCCTGCGAGGCGAGCCTGCGACGGCTCGGCGTCGAGACGATCGACCTCTACTATCAGCACCGCGTCGACCCCGACACGCCGATCGAGGACACGGTGGGCGCGATGGCCGGGCTGGTCCGCGAGGGCAAGGTGCGCCACCTCGGCCTCTCCGAAGCGGCGCCCGCCACGGTCAGGCGCGCGCACGCCGTGCATCCGATCGCGGCGCTGCAGACCGAATATTCGCTGTGGAGCCGCGATCCCGAGGGCGAGATCCTCGACACGGTGCGCGAGCTCGGCATCGGCTTCGTGCCGTACAGCCCGCTCGGCCGCGGTTTCCTGACCGGCGCGATCCGGCGAGTGGAGGATCTCGCGCCTGACGACTATCGCCGGCACAGCCCCCGCTTCCAGGGCGAGAACTTGCAGCGCAATCTCGATCTCGTCGCGGCGGTCGAGGCGATGTCGCGGGAGAAGGGCTGCACCCCTTCCCAGCTGGCGCTCGCCTGGGTGCTGGCGCAGGGCGAAGACATCGTGCCGATCCCGGGCACCAAGCGCCGCGGCTACCTGGAGGAGAATGTCGGCGCGCTCGACGTGACGCTCACCCGAGGCGAACTGGAGCGGCTCGACCGCGCGGCGCCGAAGGGGGCAACGGCGGGCGAGCGCTACGCCGCGCCGCAGATGCAGGCGCTGAACCGATGAGCGGGAGCGACGGACACGGCCTTGTAGGCCGCGTCGCGATCGTGACGGGCGGCGGTCGCGGGCTGGGCCGCGCGATGACGCTCGGGCTGGCGCAGGCCGGCGTGCGGGTCGTCGCCACCGCCGCGCGCGAACTCGCCGAGGTCGAAGCGGTCGCACGGGAGGCAGAGCGGGCATGCGGCGACGATCGGGTGCGGCCGCTGCTCGCCGACGTGACGCGCGCGGAGGATTGTGCCGCAGTCGTGCGCGCGGCGCTTGTGCGCTTCGGCCGGCTCGACATCCTGGTCAACAATGCCGGGCGCGGCATGAAGTATGTGAGCGACACCTTCCTGACAGAACCGACCCGGTTCTGGGAGGTCGCCCCCGACACCTGGCGCATGGTGACCGACACCAACGTCAACGGCCCGTTCCTGATGGCGCGCGCCGCCGTCCCCGCCATGCTGGAGGCGGGATGGGGCCGAATCGTCAACATCTCGATGAACCGCGAGACGATGCGACGGCGCGGCTTCTCGCCCTACGGCCCGTCCAAGGCGGCGCTGGAATCGGAGACCGCGATCTGGGCGCAGGACCTTGGGGACAGCGGCATCACGGTGAACGCGCTCCTGCCGGGGGGCGCGACGCTGACCGGCATGATTCCCGAAGGACTGCCGGATAGTGCACGCACCGGCCTGCTGTCACCCGAGATCGTGGTGCCGCCCTTGCTCTGGCTCTGCTCTGACGCTGCCGCGGCGGTGACGGGTAAGCGCCTGGATGCCCGGCGGTGGATGGGAGAGCAGCCCGGAAGTCAGCGCACAAATGACACGCTGGAGGATGTAGGCTGTTAGGGCAGACCACAGGATATCCGCTCGGCCGGCCGTGGTCTCTTACTCCTTTTGTGCGATATCCCCAGCGACAGGTCTTCTGCTAATCGAGACGGTAAAGGACCTGAAATTGGCCGCACGAGGCCGGGATTAAGAGATCCCGGCCCATTCAGCCTACCAAACAGCGGTCGGCCGCACGCTTCGTTCGCCAGCTTTGCAGCAGCTCGATCTGTCTCTCGTGCACCTCGTCGATAACTGGTGGCTCGGCCTGACAGGTTGCACCGGCCGCCACGACCTGATATTCCGTTTCGTATCCCTTATCGCTGTTCATGTGATCTAGGAGTGCGCGCAACATCTGCCGCCCTCTTACTACGCGGCTCTTGATTGTGCCGACGGGAACCTGCTCGATTGTGGCTGTCTCCTCATAGCTCAATCCCTCGATCCCGATGAAATTGATGCACCGCTGCTGCTCAGGCGTCAGGCGCGGCCATAGACGGCGAACATCGCTCAGCGTCACAACGGATTCCTGGTTCGACGCCACCGGAATGTCGCCGAGTTCGGCGGTCTCGCTAACTTGTACCGTGCCTCGACGGCGTACCTGCGAAAGAAATGAGTTGCGAAGGATCCGGAAGGTCCACGCCTTCATATTTGTACCGGCTTCGAAGGATGCGCGGCTGCGCCAGGCTTTCAGCACGGTTTCCTGAACAAGGTCCTGTGCAGTATCGGGATTCCTGGCCAGCGATCGCGCATAGCTGGCCAGATTAGGCATAAGCGCGCTGAGCGCGGCACCGAAGTCCGACCAGTCTTCATGTGATAAATGCGGCTCGTCAACCGTTTGTTCGGACACGCAGAACCCCTTGTTCAGTCGAACCAGGCAGCTATTTTGATACCGACCAGTTTACTTTATGCAGAACGTCGACTCGATTGGCTTGTTCCGCTCCTCAGAGATGAAATATCAGTGGCGAAACAAACGCGCGGTAGAGGAAGGGTGGAACCGGGTACGTGATAGCCTGACAACAAGAGGTCAGCGCCGCCGCCTGTTGGCGTACCAAGCCCAGCCTGCAGGGAACACCGCAAACGCCAGCAGGATCGCTCCAACAACATAATGGTCGCGCTGGAGGATCGCGCCGGCGACCAGCAGGCCGGCGGACAGGACGTTGGGATCGGCGCGCCGGGGTGATGCCGGCGTTGAGGAAACCGCGCTTCCCTGTAATTCGATCGGCAGCGCGCCCGACCGCGCAACCCGCTCGGCGAAAGCCACCAGCTCGGGTGAGGCGGCGGCCAGACGGCCAAGGCTCGTCGCCAGCCGGCGTCCGCCTCGCTTGAGGCCGGCCGGGCCGATCCGCTCCCGCAGCAGTTCGCGCGCGATCGGCGCGGCGCGCGCCGCAATGTCGAAGCCAGGATCGAGCCGTCGCACGAACCCTTCGGCAATCAGCAGGGTACGCAGAAGCAAGGCCAAGTCGGGCGGCAGTGCCAGGCGGTAGGTACGCAGCAGCGCGAACACGCGGCCGAAGATGTCGGCCAGCTCGATCTGCTGGAGTACCGCCCCGCGGAACTGGCCGATCAGGGCGTCGAGGTCGCGGGTCAGCGCCTGGCGATCGACATCGGTTTCGCC
>Ga0209933_1000512_pt1 | contig 67685 bp, 65 predicted proteins | sample ThiBiot_300_biof_FD_183944 | JGI IMG/M metagenome (GOLD analysis project Ga0209933, IMG submission 183944) | Wastewater bioreactor microbial communities from Cape Town, South Africa - Thiocy_cont_300_biof (SPAdes) | ecosystem: Engineered > Bioremediation > Thiocyanate > Unclassified | place...
CCCGCCGGTAGCAACACGTGTGCGCCCAGATAGATGGGGCGTCCCCAGAACTCCGTCAGCCGTTTGCTCTGTATTTTAACATGCTTGATAAATTTGGTATCCTTCGGTTCAGGCAGTGCCGGGTTTACCTGATCCATCACTACAGCCATGGCTTGTTTAGCACCCGCTTTCAAACTGATTTTCTGCGGCTTACTAAATAGATTACCTGGAGCGACCCGCCAGTTTTGCCCCTCTCCCCGATCCATGGGCAACTTAACCACATGCCCATCCTTGCGGGTAAAGGTTTCGTATTTATGGAGTACCGCCTGCACATAATAATCGCCCGGCGGCAAGTCTTTCAGGCTCGATTTTGGATAGCCCAACACGCTGGCATCAATCGTAGCTGCCTGACCAGGTTTCAAGCCATTAACATCGATACCAAACAGTTGAGCCGTAGCTACCCCATCACTGACCTGAAACCGGGGTTCGGTCTTATCGGTTTTTGCCAGCATAAATAATACGCGACCATCGAGCGGCTGCTGGCTTTGCGAGGCCGCGAACGAAACCGAAAACGTTACCTGGGCCTGGGCAGCCATAGCCCATACACCTAAAAAAAGAAGCAGCAACTTATTCATGACGTAATTCAGGCTAATTATCAACCGATAAGATACTGAATTTACAGAAACAGGACAAAGTTGCTGTTGGAATAATGGCCCTCAGTGTAGAAGATGTTGCTGTTGATTACCACCGATTAATGTGCGCGGTGTCAAACATTTTTAGCTCACGCGCCGTCAGAGTCAAACTAAGCGACATAGGCGCCGATCCAACTTCTGTAAAGCTTTCACTATACTGTACGCAGTAAACATCCGTTAGTTCAAGTTTTTTCTGTACCTGTTCAGAATCGATATTCCGAAACTCGATCTGAGCCGACTCTTTCTTGCCATCGGCATCAATCATCCACTCCCAAAGCTGCTTCATGGTGTCCATACCCGAGGGAGTAATCTGCACAAACACGGTTCCACCAAATACTTTGGAGGCAATGCGTCCTTTGTCGTCGATGGATTGCGACAGCGAAAAATTACAGGAATTGACGGGGATTGCGTCGTCCCCTGTGGGCCCACCTGCCCACGAAAAATAAGCATCGAAACTGGAAGCAAAATCTGCCATGTGTGTATAGATGTTAAAAGAAAGTAAGAAAAAACTAGAAGTGCTACATACCCATCTTTACAAAGGTTGACCCACTAAATACGCCAGCCATCTTCAATATTGACATAAGGATACCGTTCCAAAAACCTTTTGATTCTATTGACCAAATTAAGTCGCTGATGGCTAGATCTTCCCTGGAACGCTCGAATAGCTGGTAAAGGAGGAGAATAGTATCTTTCGATGGTCCCCAAAAGATGGATGCGGTGTACTCGGATTAGATCGTAAGCGCAAGAAAAGCCCTCGTTAAACTTCTCATTGGCCCATGTTTCGCTAACACCCTGCCGTCTTGCGTAAGCTCTTGCCAGTTCTAAATCACCGAATTCCAATCCTTCCGCTGATAAGCAAAGGCGGCACACAAAACCCACAATGTAGCAATAGTCTTTATTGTCACTAAACCCAATAGTTCCTACCCGAGGCCAATGTATGTTAAAATTAGCCACTCTACTAAGATACGAAACCACCTCGGGAATTGGATGCAAGCCGTGAGGTCCTAACGGTCTAACAATTATGTTATTTAATCGTTGGGTAATACTTGGAGGCAAAAAGAAAGACGCAGCATCCGTTGAAGATTGATAAACGATCAGCGCCGACCCTCTAAAACTTTGGCTCATATTCTCAACAATGCTTTCATACAAGGTTCCACCAACGGCCACCGGTAAAGCAGCCAAGGCGACAGTTGCTCCCGCCGTAGGCCCTGCCACGGCCGCTACAGTAGCCCCAATATGAGCTACCGACCTTGCCGAAGCAGGCCAGGGGGCATTAAACGAGCATACCCTAACGGTAAAATGAAAGGCCATCGTACAGGCTAAAAAACCACCTAACGAATGGCCAGTTAGTACAGTAGCATCACGATTCTGCGCCAAAAAATGTTTAGCCTGTTCAACCTGATCGCTTTCCCGACTAATTAAATGCCGACTTAGATTGGGAATCCAGTCATTGGCATCCGTCCCATCGCTCCCTCTGTAGGCAATTACCTTTTCGCCATTACACTCAAATTTTGCCGCATAAAACCCACTAAACGTAGTCATTACACCCGCATCAGCAACTTTAGTCCACCTGGAGCCATCGGCAAATGGATGGAGTTCTCGTCCTATAGGATGTGAATTTTGATAAACAGCTTCTGATAGCGCTGCTAATTGATAAGGAGTTGCCATAAATCAGTCGTATATACGGGTGTCTATCAAAACCGCAACAGCAGTCCAGTGCTTAAGCCTACACTGCTGATATGTACGTTAAGGCTCGGAAGCTGAGATACATCGATTCCACCCTGAGTTGTTCGGACATACTCCCCCTGGCTCTTGTATTGAGAAATCGACAAGCTGCTTTGCAATACAGTCCCATTTTGGTTGGTAGTTACCGACGAAATCAGATCTTCTCTTTTTTCAAATGACTGCGTGTAGGCAACTAACTCGGCAAAACCACGTAGATGCTGACTTAGTCGTAATTGGATTCCTAAGGCAACCTGATACCCAACAGCTAAACCGTTCTTTCGGCTGTCAATTGTATATTCATTTTTCGTGGCGGTTCCATTTATAGGGGTCTCTGTTCTGTTTTGCACAATGTTGTAATCAAGAACCAATCCACCCACCAGACCCAGTCTGTTATAGATATAATAAGAAGGTCGTGATAATGCTTTGAAAGTAATATTAGGGACAAACGACAGCACTTTTAACGTCGTTGCTCTAGTAAGAACGTAGTTGCTATTTGATTCCTTATAAGCAGAGCTAGTCTCCAGTTTATCGCCCAATAACAAATCAGCATCAATACCAACATTGACAAAATCGCTGATAATGAAGCCAACACCAGCCCCAATACGCGGACCGGCACCTAAACCTTTACTCGCTACGTTAAAACCGGTCGAAGTGCGGCTCAAAGAGCGGTCGGTGCCTAAGGTCACTAGACTGTAAAATCCATAAGCCTTTAGATAAAAGGGTGATTCTACAACTTTAGGGTTACGCGGGCTCAGGGCGGACGTTGTCACTCCACTCGCCGAAGCTTGCGTATTCTGCGTGATAAACGGCTGTGCCTGAACAGTCTGTAAACCAGCAACCAGACCAATAAAAGGTAGAAAATAACGGTATGTAATCATTGTTTTGTGGAGAAATGGATATGGATTGCGTGAATTCGGCAATGGTATTTATTCGCCTGTTACTCCTGGCGTCCTCCGTTTGATCAGCGACGGCTTCGGATAAATGTCCGCAACTCGTCTTTCGAGGTATCGAAATCGAACGCATCGGTGATCTGATCGTAATTTTCGCGGTCCGTTACATAACTGTAGGCATATTTTGCAAGGGGCAGTTTATCGGAATCGAACGTAAAAAGAGCCAGTAATTCCAGAATCTGGTCAGTGCTGAAACAGCGTTTGGCGGCCAGAGCAGCTTTCAGAATTTTAGGCTTATCGGTGTCAAAGGCAGCCGCTTCTACCCGCTCTTTGATGCGGTCCAGATCGGCGCTGCTCACCACACAGTCGACTCGGTTGGGCGCTGAGTAAGCATTGCCCTGGCTCTGGTAAGCGGGTTGCCCTTCGCCTACGTAGCGGAAATGTGTACCTAATCGGATACTGCTGACGCGGTCGGTAGGCTGCAAAAATTCAAACTTATCCTGCATGCCCATTTGCCGGGTCATCATGATGGCGGTGGCTGTGCGCTCCTGCTGATTCTGGGAAGCCACGACATTGGGCCCCCAAAGCTGAAGCTGGTCGCCCGTCCGATAAACGGTATAAACTTCGGTTTTGCCATTTACATCGGCATAGACTTCATTGCCCTGCTGCCGGTACTTACCCGGCTCGCCGTTCATCCGAAACGTACCATTTGACCAAAACTCGGCCACCAGCCGATTTCGGGCCGGTTTTGACCCAAAATGCGGTTGTTTTACTTCCAGGATTCCGGCTTTCAGGATCGTGGTAATTTCGAGCGAAACTTCCTCCGCTTCCCATCGACCTATCAGGGTCTGGGCCGGAACAGACACGCCATATAACAAACTGACCAACAGTAGCCCCAAAATAGTCTTCATGATGGATAATGATTTATTGATCAGCCATTGGCTGGCTTCTCAGATGAGCAATAGCCTGAATAATGACGTGCAGTTCGCTTAGTTCTTCCGTAGGCCCACTCCCCGATTCAAAGGTGGTAACCTGTCCGGTTTCGTGAACAAAACAGCCCAGTACAGATGTGTGCGTTGGCCAGTTTTCAATCTTCACCAGAAAACCCTCCGGCCGGATACCTTTCAATACATCGCGACTCCGGGTATAACGCATGGGTAAAGAATGCCCCAGAAAATAACTTACATGCAGATCAAGCGTATCCAATGCCGACGAGTCGTTGGGATCAGTCGACTCAATCAACGTAATAAGGGCAGGTGCATCAATCATCGCCTAAATGGATGTCGTATTGGGTAACGAATGATGGTCGTCGATAAGCTGTCGTACCTACAAAGCAATAGCTGTTAAAACACCCAACCGATAGACACGCCCGGCAGAATGGTAGCCAAATGAATCCGAAACAAAAAGCCACTGTACGCTGTGTATCGATAACCGATCAGAAATGAGGGCATATAATTCCAATCCGGTTTGTCATAATCAAACCCATTACTTTGCCCACTTGATGATACCAGTCGGGTCGGTGCTCGCCGAAAAACCCCGGCAAACCCAAGTTCAACCATAGCCCGGCCCCGGCCTGTACCATACGTCAGGTAATGCGGCACTGTTTGCCCGATTATACTAACCACAGGGCCAGTGAATCCTTCGGCAATACCAATACCGGCGTTGATATACTGATGTCGATCATCAAAAGCCCGGTAATCGTCGGTAAACCGGAAAGAAGCATGTACTTGTGCACCTATACCCTGCGTAGCGCCCAACAAGTCGGCGGATAGCCCTACCCGCATCCGATGGGGTAATACCTGGGCCTTAGCAGTAAGCCCCAGCAGAAGTATACTACTAACTACAGCGAAAGCGTTCATACATTGATGCGGAGAAAATAACCTAACGATATAGTACATACGTTAACGCAGCGCTATTTAAAATTCTCGGCGCTTGAATCTGCTCGACAAAGGTTTATCTCGTCTATTTGACCCGTTTATACACCGAAATCGGGTATACTTCGGATGCTTTGGTGGCTTTGCTGATATTGGTATATTCCCCATCGCCCCCGCTGGTTCCGTTCACTTCAACGGCCCAGCTTTTTGCTTCCTTGAGTTTGTCGGCTTCCGATAGTCCGGCAATGAGATTGTTACCGATTGCAGTCAACTGGTCGCCCGTAATCGTCACTTTGGCAGTTTCAGTAGAGGCTCCATAGCGTAGCGTGAGCTGATCGCCGACGAGTGTATAGGTATAGGCAGGTGATAGGCCACTGGTCGTACCATCACTTTTAAACTCGATTGTATTCCCAGAACTGAGTTTGCGGGTACCCGTTTTGTCATACTGGCTCCCATTAACCTCATACACAATGCGATATTGATAGGCTTGTTGCTGCCATTTGCCAACAAGATCAGGCGTTACGTCAGACTCTTTCTTACAGGCTATTGCCAGTATACACACAAGAAGTCCAATACAGATAGAGAATAAACTTGTTTTCATGATGAATAAGAATTTGCAATACTTCTGAGAAGGTGTTTGAGTTAGCGACGGTAACAGGAGCTATTGCCGCTTATCCGATTACAGTTGTTCGTATGGCTACCGGAGCCAAAATGAGCTGGCCTATGAATAGTATGGAGAGGAGTAAGAGGGTTTTCATGGGTTTGGCAGGTGGGATTTATAGGTTGAACGGGTTCTTTAATAGCATGGGTACTTTTGGTTTTTTTGCCATTCCCATATAGATTGATTTGAGAATACTTGATCTCCTTGAACATTATTATATGAGCCACAGCCATTTCCATTATTATCAATGATAATACTTCCTTTTTCAAAGCCTGTCCGTTGTAAGCTCAAGCCAGAATAATTGTTTACGGTACTAGTAACAGGTAATCCTAGCCAACCAGTATCGTAGCCAGTTGAACCATATAATGTTTGAGTCTTCCCCCAAAATGCCTGTGCTCCTGTAGTTGAACCCCAATAAATCTGCCCACCCTTAAAGACGTTGTAACGTCCCCGTTTGCTGGTCAAATCCAGTTCATCCGTTGTTGGATAGCCTAAAACGCCATCCCATCTGTTCAGTGAAGTGTATTTTTTATAAATCTCTCCGTACACGGTTACGGCTTCACTTACAGCCGTTGATTTGAGAATGACTCCCCTTTCAAATTCAGCGTAAACGCAGCCACTTCCACAAACTTTCATATCGGAAGTAGGATAGCCCAACGCACTATTTTTGAACGTTTCCTGGCCTAAGGCATCATATTTACTGACCAGATCGGGGGCGGCCATGCCAAACGTGCCGGCATTAGAATGATAAATGGCTAGCGTTTTTCCGTTGTAGCTGTAGTACTGTACATAGCCGTTTCCGCCCTTTGTTTTCTGAGGCTCACCAACTTTGGTTATATTCTGGGTATCCCAACCTAAAGCCTTGTACTTGTCGGAAAACAAAGTGGAAAGGCCTGTATCGACAGAGCTGTCTCTTTTCTTGCAGGATACCCCAATGCTAAGGAGGGCGATCCAGATGAGGGGTTTGAAAAATCGGAACTGATTCATGGTGGATTGAGCAAAAGCCTGTTTGTTTATGACAAAACTACTTCGGCTCCATGCGCCCGTAAATCCCATAAAAGGGGGATAAGTCCATCTGGTAACGTGATCCTAGCGTCTATCAGTCACCATAAGAAGCCTGTCGTTGCATCTGATTTGCCCCTTACTGGACAGCCTGCAAGGCCACACCTAACTGGTAAACACAAGGTGTATTGGTATCGAAGCCATGACAGCCCTTTATCAATGTCGCAAATTTACAATGACCGACTTGCGTTGCTGGTTAGATTGCCTCCGGCAAACTTCTTTTTAAATGCACTTATCCACATACTACAAGGAACGGTTTTACCTGTTAATTTTTCTGTTAAGCACCATCGGGGCTCAAGCTCAAATCTATACCTATCCATTCTCGAATGGCCGTGCCGAATTACCCGCCTTTAGCCCGGCAAAAAATAAACCCATCCGGGCAACGTATTCGATTCGCAATCCCCAGACAAACTCAGTGGAAGTCATTCTGTTTCAGGAAATAGACCAACTGATTATCTATAAGATGGATCGGGGAAAATTGACCTTGTTGGGGCAGTCGGGTTGGCTCTATCCAGCTCCTGCCCTTCAGTTTGACCAATATCCAGAGTTTGGCCTGCTTCACCGAAACGGGTTTCTGTTTCGGATTCCTCCGAAGCAAACCATTCAGATACGGGTCGTTTACCTGAATCGAACCTTGGACATCAATAACGCCAATAGCCTTTTCTACCCACTCCTGTTCAGCCGGGAAGGCTATCAGCATTTTCAGAACCATCAGCTTACCAAGCATTTACAGACTCGTTATCTGGGAATGATTTTTATTGGCAGCCTGCTGATTATGTTTTTATACACGATCATGCAGTACGTTATTCTGGGCGATCGGGTACTTTCCTATTACGCCCTGTATGTTCTTCTGGTACTGCTACGGAGCATGATGGCCGACGATTACATGCATTTTATAGACCATTGGCCCTTGCTTCGGCCGATTGGTTTTGTGAGCCGTCACTCCCTGAGCTTTCTATACTGGTCACTGGCGGCTTACGGATTGTTTCTGTGCGAATATATTCAGCTATCGACCCGAGCGCCCTACGCCAATGCCGTTCATCGGATATCGATTGGTATCTTCATCTTGCTGGGTCTTGGCGATATACTGGTAGTAGTTGACAAGTTTACCGTTCCGGTTTGGCAACAGGTTCACCGAATCACCGACATTGGATTGGTTCTGTTCGGGTTATATACCCTTTACACAATCGGTCGTCTTTATGATACCGTTACCAAGTTTTTATTTTGGGGCATTCTGTTCTTCTTACTGAGTGGCATTGCTTCGATTATCAATCGTTCTGTTTTCTGGGGTTCATCAACCCTGTACGATGCTGAAGTAGCCATTTTTATAACAGGGTATATACTGGAAATGGTAACGTTTGCACTAGGCATCGCCCAAAGGCATGAGCTAATTCGTCAGGAAAAACTACAAATGCAGCAATTATGGATTGAACAACTTCAGGAAAATGAGCGTAAACAGACCCGGCTCAACAACCTGCGCGACGAGATTGCCCGTGACCTCCACGATGAAATGGGTTCACAACTAAGCGCCATCAGCATTCTGAGTCAAACAACGGCCAGGCTCGTTTTGGACCCACGGGTTCGGCAAAGACTGTCAGCCATTGGCCAGACCTCCCGGCAGGTGATGGATTCAATGCGGGAAATTGTCTGGAGCTTGAATTCAACCAGTGATTCACTGGCCCCCATTGGACTGCGGATTCAGGACATTGCATATTCACTTTTCAACGAAACCTCCGTCAACCTTCATCTTGATCTGGGCAACAGCAACACCTCGATCTGCCTAACGGAGAAACAGAAGCGGGAGATATGCCTCATTAGCCGGGAATGCCTCACCAACATCATCCGACATGCCAAAGCAACACAGGTGAGTATATCTCTCCAGATTAGCCCCAACCTCCTGCAGTTAATTATTTCAGACAATGGACTGGGTTTTGACAGGACAACGAATAGCCCAGGATCAGGCTTACGAAATCTTTGGCAACGAGCCGAGAATCTGAATGCCGATTTACGAATCGAGTCAACACGCGGGCAAGGCACTACCATTACGCTACACTGCCCCCTGGAAACAGAAAGTCCGCTACACCGATTACCTTTCAAAACAATTTCGTCTTAAGACTAGATAGTTAGGCAGTACAGACCGAAACCCTATGAGCACATTTCAGATTGATTTTCCAGGAACGCCCAACCAGTTTACCAGCAAGGCTGGTACAGCCATAAAAGAAAAAGGAGGTACATTCGACGGTAACGAATCGAAAGGCACATTCCACATTAAAACAGCGATTGGCGCTGTGGAAGGTACTTATGAAATAATGGGTACTCCGACTGGCCCTAAAACGCCTATTTCGGTTACGATAACTAAAAAGCCGTTTATTGTATCGACCAACAAAATCAAAGACGCCATTAGTGATTTCTTTTGATGGTTCTAGCTGTTAGGGCCGATATTTGGCAATCGCTTCGACTACTGAATGCACGTGCAGCTTTTCGTAAATGCGCTTGATATGAGTTCTGACGGTTTCAATACCAACGCCCAACTCAGCCGCGACGAGTTTGTAGCTCAGCCCCTGGGCCAGATAATGGAGCACTTGACTTTCGCGGGCGGTCAATTGATCGAGGTTGGCACTCTGACCAGCCCGCGCTGGAAATGTCTGAATTACTTTCCGGGCAATGCTGGGCGACATAGGAGCTCCACCCGCATAAACCGACTGAATAGCGTCGGTGATCTGGTCGGGTGTTGTGCTCTTGAGTAAATAACCTGAAGCTCCTGCACACAAGGCTCGGAATACGCGGTCATCGTCGTCAAATACCGTCAGCATTAGTACCTCCACAGTCGGAAACTCCCGATGGATGCTCATAACGGCCTGAATCCCATCCCGGCCAGGCATGTCGATGTCCATCAGAACAACATCGGGCTGGTATTGATATACCTGATCATTCGCCCGCACACAATCGCCAAATGCACCCACCAGCACACACTCGTCGGCATCATCAACCAGCGTACTTAATGCGTCACGCAGCGGAGCATTGTCTTCATAAATCAGGACACGAATCGGCATAAGAAAAAAGTGAATGAACGAAAGAACGCATAGCCGAGCTCTCCCATCCTCTACAGTCAGGTAAAGATACAGTCAATCTAGCCCTAAAAGGTATCCCATATTTGGGGGATACGCCAGGAGGGTAACTAGTGTAAAACCCTTACACCGGAAAACGTATGGTAAGCGTTGTGCCCTGCCCAGGTTCGGACCTTATAACGAGGGTACCATTCAACAGAGCAGCCCGATTTTGCATGTTCCGCAATCCATTGCCGCCCGACGGATTCAGACGCTCGGGATTTTGTGGATCGAACCCCCGCCCATTATCGGCCACCTCCAGGCATAGGAAACTTCCTTCACAACGCAACCGGACACTAACCCGGCTCGCCTGGGCATACTTGGCAGCGTTCGTAATGGCTTCCTTGTAAATCAAAAAGAAATCCCGTCGATTCTCTGCCAATAAGCGTATCTGTCGCACCTCGTCCGCTACATCCACCTGCCAGGAAACCTGGTCAGAATGATCATTATCCGTCGAAAAAAGGGCCGACGCGACATCAGTCATCCGGGCAATCACCTGCGTCATGGAATCATGATCGGGATTAATACTCCAGACGATGTCGCCCATTGAGTCCATCACCTGCCGGGCCGTCTGCCCGATTCGATCCAGCGTCGCCTGTGCTTTAGCCGGGTCTTTGGTTACCGAACGCTGGGCACTCCGGCTCAGGATACTAATGCTGCTAAGGTAACTACCCATATCATCGTGCAGATCGCGGGCAATCCGGTCGCGGGTTTGTTGCAGGCGAAGAAATTGCCGGATACGATAGAGGTAGAAAAAATAAAAAACCATACCGATAATCGTAGTAATAAACAGGAAAACTAATGGGCTAAACCACCATTTTCGCCAAGCTACAGACTCAACAGTAATCACAAGTCGCTGATTAATTTGCGGATTTCGCTTGACCCTAACCAGAAACGTATATTGTCCGTCAGGCACGTTAGTATAATACACATATCGATTGGTTGTGGTTAGGAAATACGTCTCGAGCCCCTGTAATTGGTATTCAACCTGACGAACCGTATCAGGAGTATGAAAATAGATATAAAAGAAATTCTGATCTGGTCTTAGGAGTATAGCAGAATCAACTTGCCGAAACGAAACGGTCTGTAGTCGATTATTGTAGGCAATAGCTGGTGAAACAATGGAGTCGATCTGTATGGTTTTTCCTACTAAGTAGCTGGGTATAGCCAGCAAAAAAAAAAGCAGGAAACATTTATTTTTTAGCATAGTAAAGGCCACGGGCATAAAGCATATTTTCTACTACACTTATCAGGTATGTAAACGAATACAAAATATAAGCGGCCGAAACCGAAACGGTCAGGATATAATCAGAGAATAAACTATCGGGAAGCGTGAAAATGCGCTTGATCAATATACCCAGAAATATCCAGAAAAAAGGCTGTTGATTCAGTGGTGAGGCTATTGTCAGAATTAACTGTCTCATTCCATAAATCGTCACCAGCGTAATCCACATATTGGCTACAGTTCCTGAAAAGGCGTTATGATGCCCTGCTCCTGCCCCCCAGAAAAAATCAATAAAAAATAATGGCAGGATAGCGATGCCTGAGAAAAAAACAATTTGCCGATAAGTTGTCTGTTGAATAAAGCCTCTGAAAATGTAAATTTTCGTTAGGAATAAATTCAAACTAAAAAAATAATCCAGATAATGATTATGAAGTGCGAATTGAACTAAGACCCAGGACGTACAATCGATAACAAATGAAAGAAAAATTGAAAGAAAAAAAATGCGTAACAACGGGTCGAAATATGCCCGATGCCTATACCCTACCCAAATAGGCAGGATATAGGATGCCATTTGCAGATAGAAACTAACAAAATAAACACCGGAAAGGTCCATGACGATGCAACGGAGCTAAATTATCACTCCGCGAAATTCGCGGGGGCACAGACATTTGTAGGATGTGGCGGACATTTCAATGGATCGTCTACGCCTAGGGTAGTGTAAGTTGGGTTTATACTAAATACCAGGAAAATTTTTTTCCTCAAATCGTCGTACGCAAATTGTATAGTTATCCCGTCCTTCTTTCCTTTAATTACTTCACGATCAAAAATATCCTGAAGTCGTTTTTTCCCAACAATATTTCCCTCATAGTATTGATAAGTTGGAGGCTTGGCTAAAGGTTCGGTTTTAGGGAAGTAAGTATCATGAAATCGACCTGACCAACGATCAACATCTTGCCCAACTTCAAGAACCGAGCCACTGTCTACGAGCCACTGGAAAGCACTTATGCCTGACGCTGCTTTCGTTGTGCGGCCGATAGGCGACGTATACACATGTGCAGGTAAATCTGGGTAAGACAAATCTAACTGATGACCTATTCCCAAACCAGACCCAAGCGGTTTAGGCTTAGTAGGTTTAGCAAAAATCAGGCGTAACCGTAAATAAGCAAAATCATGCTCTGGCTTTCCATCGCCAATACAATAACAAAAAGCTATAGCATATAACGTCTCGGAGCCCTTCGGAAATTGACCTGGAAATATATTCATTGGGTTCAGAATTTGCTTCCAGTCAGCCTTAGAAATAAAAAAAGGAACCTGTCTGTAGCCTCGCTGGCCAACTATTTGATTAAAATTAGCAATACAGGAAGTAGGATCAATAGGCGATTTTTCCCCTTCGTGTACAGCGAATAAGCCTTCTTCAGGCGCATAGCGAGGATCAGACAAATTGGGAAATGAGACAGGATAAGAGTGGGCCATGGAGTCGTTCAGGAAAAAGGTGAATAGATTTAGAGATGTATAAAAAACGTAACTAATTATAGCTTACAAAAGTACAATTCCCTCCTCCTCCATTCCAATCCCATAATCATGGGACTCACCCCTATTGATATACCCGCACGTAGTCGACTTCCATCCGTTGAGGCCAGATGTTCTCGTCAACACCTTTCTGTCCGCCCCAATTGCCCCCAACGGCCATATTCAGAATCAGGAAAAACGGCTGTTCGAACGGCCACTGGGCTATTTCGCTACCTAACGTAGCCTTCTCAACGGTATAGTATTTTTGATTGTCGACGAAGAAATCAATTTTATCGGCCGTCCATTCAATGGCATATAGGTGAAAATCGGTGCCTACATTTTTTACGATTACCTCCTGCCCCTTCTGCGTTTTCTTCCCGTGATTATAGGCTTCGGTATGGATAGTTCCGTGAACAACGCCCTCATCGAACCCAACATGTTCCATGATGTCTATTTCGCCACAGCGAGGCCAGCCTACTTTCGAAATATCGGACCCGAGCATCCAGATGGCAGGCCAGGTACCACGGCCCGTAGGCAACTTCGCCAATGCCTCAATTCGGCCATGCTTCCACTCTACTTTTCCCTTCGTAACCAGCCGGGCCGACGTGTAGTTTTTACCTTCCCAAGCTTCTTTGCGTGCTTCGATAATCAGTTTCCCATTTTCGATCCGGGCATTTTCAGAGCGTCGGGCCGTATAGTATTGAAGTTCATTATTTCCCCAGCCATTTCCCCCAACTTCATAACCCCATTTGGTTGAATCGGGCAAACCCGGTTCAGTAAATTCATCCGACCAGACAAGTTTGTAGCCTCCGGCAGTTGTAGACGTACCTGGTATAATCGGCAAGTCAGGGCTTTTAAACGCCAGTAAGGCGCTAACTGCCAACAGATTGGTAATCAGTAATATTTTCATAGTAAGCGCAAGCTACCAAATTTATCCCGTCTTTTGCCAAAGCCGTTCACCTGTACACCACTCCACTCTTTCACTCTTTCGCAAAAGCCCAGGTCAGGAAATCGGGCATGATTTCGCTCCAGGTTTCCTGATTATGCTTGCCGCCTTTAATCTCTACATACCGTATGTCGGACAATTTCGATCCTGCCGAATAGGTGTATCCTTTTTTGACAAGCTCGCTGATCAGATCGAGTGTATCGTCAATAGAGTCGATGACGCCGTTGTTATTTCGGTCGCTGGTTTCGTCTTCCGTGCCGGTTTCGAACCAGAATTTGAGCGATTTATGGTAAGAACCTTTCCGGACCAGATCATGCATGATCCGGTCGGTTTCGTCCCGATAGCCATCGGCCGTACTTTTACTCCGCCACCAGAACGATCCCGAAAATACGCCCGCTTTTGAAAACTGATCAGGATGATGAAATACGATGTCAAAGGCCGATAACCCACCCAGTGAGAAACCCGCAAACACGGAACTTACCGGATCGGTATGGATGCGATAATGTTTTTTAACGTACGGTATTAACTCGGTCAGAACAAAATCGGTATACAAACCAGCCTTACTCCCTCGCTGCATGTAATCGGCCTGCGCTGCCGTGCCATACTCCTGAATCCGGTCGCTCGCATGAATAGCCACCAGAACAAAGGGACGAATCGCCCGTTTTTGATACAGCGAATCCAGAATAGCCGTCATTCTCAGGCGTTCCAGATCCTGGCCATCGTTCATGTACAATACCGGATAGGCTTGTTGGGAAGTCTCGTAGCCGGGCGGAAGCACAACATCCAGACGAACCGTTCGATTGAGTGGAACGGAATGTAACGAATCATCGCGCCGAACCGTTACGGTGGCATGTTCGGCGTAAGAAAGGGCCGGTATAGAGTCAGCCATAAGCACAAAAAAAGCCAGAAGTGTAGTGATCACAATTCACAAAGTAGCTAATTTTTTCGATACCAGTGGCTTTGTTTTTTGCCGGAGACGGTGATTTGTCCTATTTTCAACCAATTTTTATTGAGTTTCATCAACCCACTACTAACGTGCAGGAAGATTATCGCAAATGGTATTCGCATCACCTCGGCCGTGATATTGAGATGCTGGTATACGGCAACTGGGGCTACCCGATTCTGCTATTTCCAACCTCTATGGGCCATTATTATGAATACAAAGATTTTGGTCTGACCGAAACAGCCCGGTGGTTTGTCGAAACCGGAAAGGTCAAACTATTCTGCATCGACAGTATCGACCGCGACAGTTGGTATGCCAAACACCTGCATCCCGGCACAAGGATTTGGAACCATGTTCTTTACGACCGTTTTCTTCATGAAGAACTCGTTCCGGGCATACAGCGTGAGTGCAATGTTCGGAAGATTGGCGTTTCGGGGGCGTCGTTTGGGGGGTATCACGCGCTGAATTTTGCCTTTCGTCATCCAGAGCAAGTGGGACACCTGCTCACAATGGGCGCTGCTTTCAATATCAAATCGTTTCTGGGCGGGTATTATGATGATAACGTCTATTACAACAATCCGCCTGATTTTCTGCCCAACGCGCACAACGATGAATTCTACCACATGAATATCGTGCTGGGTACCTCAGAATACGATTTCTGTAAAGATGACAATTATCAGATGTCGGGGATTCTGAGTCGGAAAGGAATTCGGCACCGGCTCGACGTAACCCCCTGGGGAAATCACGACTGGCCTGTCTGGAAAGATCAGTTTCCAAGGTACTTAAGCATGATCTGAGTAAGGCGGCTGGAAAGCCGCTTTCTATTTATCAGCAGCGGCTTTCCAGCCGCTTTACTTGTATGCACACACTTGATCGACTCCGCAGGCATATTGACGATGTACCCCCTCTACTCCGCGCACTACCCGAACAGGAACTCTCCCGACACCTTCCCGGCAAATGGTCGCGCAAGCAGGTATTGGGCCACCTGATCGATTCGGCCATAAACAATCTGAAACGGTTCACCGATGGCCAGTTTGCCGACGGGCCGTATCCGATTCTGCCGTATAATCAGGATGAACTGGTCAGAGCTAACCAGTATCAGGACTTGCCCCTATCTCATTTGCTGACGCTCTGGAGCAGTTTGAACCTACAGATTGGTTACGTGATCGAAGCCATGTCGGCTACCACCTTATCAACCCCAATTCAACTACCAGCAACGACACAAGCAGGGGCTAAAACATTACAATGGCTTTTTGATGACTATGTCCTTCATATGGAACATCATCTAAAAACACTTATCTAATCTACATTGGTCGTTTTTGGCTTTGGACAAACTAATTCACTGAAAACGAGCCGACATTAGTAGATAGTTTGGTTGAGAATTTTATTAGCCAATTATTCATTCCAGCCTTTCTGAAAGCTACCGTTCTTCCTGTTCGTGCTTTTTTGTTTTTGATGAAAAACAACCGCAACTTGCCATCATAACGAAACAGACAATCAGGTTCTTTGTTATCACTTTATTCAGCAAGTAACCGTTTCACTATGAGCAAGAAAACCAAAATAGGCATCCTGTTCGGCCAGGAAAACACCTTCCCACAGGCATTTGTCGACCGTGTTAATGAAAAGCAAAGTGCATTCCCGGCCGAATTTGTTTCCATCGAGCAGGTTGAACAGAGCGTTCCCACCGACTACGCGGTCATCATCGACCGGATTTCACAAGATGTGCCTTTCTATAAGGCGTTTCTGAAAAATGCAGCCCTAACGGGTACTGCTGTTGTGAATAACCCGTTCTGGTGGAGCGCCGACGAGAAGTTTTTCAACAATGCGCTGGCCGTCCAGTTGGGGGTACCCGTTCCTAAAACCATTTTGCTGCCTTCCAAGGAGCGGCCGGACGATACGAATCATAATTCGTTTCGCAATCTGCGGCATATGAACTGGGATGCCATTTTCAACCATATTGGTTTTCCGGCATTCATGAAACCTCATGCGGGCGGGGGTTGGAAAAGTGTGTACAAAGTGGATAATCCTGAGCAGATGTTCAAAGCCTACGACGAAACAGGTCAGTTGGTAATGCTCTATCAGGAAGCCATCGACTTTACCGACTATTTCCGCTGTTATTGCATTGGCGGGAAAGACGTACGAATTATGCCGTATGAACCTCGTAATCCGCACCATCTGCGGTATGCCGCCGAGATGAAAACGACCGGCGATGCCGGTAAGAAGCTACTGGCTACCATGCACGACTATGTGCTGAAACTAAATCACGGCCTGGGTTACGACTTCAACACGGTCGAATTTGCGGTTCGTGACGGTATCCCCATTGCCATCGACTTCTGCAATCCCGCTCCCGATGCCGATGTCCACTCGGTAGGGCAGGAAAACTTTGACTGGGTTGTTGAAGCGGCTGCCAATATGGCCATCGAGCGGGCTAAAAAAGCACAGAAAGGGGGCGATAACCTGACTTGGGGAACGTTCGTCAGAGGATCGGTTATTGGTTCGGAAGCTACACCAGCCTCAGCGCCTAAGGCCGCTAAAGCAGCGAAGACCCAAGAAGCGCCTGAACCAGAGAAAAAGGCTGACACCAAAGAAAGTAAGCCTAAAAAGGCGAAAAAATAATAAATTTCATCTTTCCGAGCGTGTCGAGCATTTCTGTTTAACACGCTCGGAAAGATGCTTACCAAGCGGCAATCAAGCTATTTCCTGTGGCTTTTAAGCCATCGGTCTACCTCCCCAGCTATCGAGAATCGAACCCCTTTGAATCGTTCAGGGGGTGTGGTATCCAACGCCTGCTTTAGCCTGACAATACTCGGATAGAAATCGACTCCCTGATTCATAAACTGATCGTCTATAACTCGTAGCACTTTATCGATACCATACATATCGAAACTCCAGTGCTGAAGGTTATTGCTGTCTTTAATTTCCTCTTTTATGTTGTCGGCCAGCCACAAAACACTCTGGTTCAGCGGTTCCGCAAACTGGTCAGGATGCTCAACCCGATTACCATCCAAGAAATCATATACTTCCCGATACGATCGTCCATCTTTCAGTAAGGCCAGAATTTCGGCTTCCCAATTCGGGTGGGCCTTAATCTTTTCAAGAGCAGCTTCCCGAACATCGTCGTCCCGAAAGCGATTCGCATGGCTCAACAAATTAATGATAGGGTCGGTCGGTTGTTGTCTGGCAATTTCATCCAACGTTTGCTGGTGCCACTGATCACGCTGCGCACTCTCTTCTGCTGCGTAAGTTTGAGCCGATTTAGCCGATTCACGAAGGTAGCCAATCAATAACCCACCGCTATATACGACACCTACGCATAGCGCAAACCAGAAGGGCAGTTTAAAGGCATAGGGAGAAGCGGTTGACTGCCAGGTGGTATTGAGCGAAAGTGCACAGGCTATTAACCAAGGCAGCGATAGCCACAACTGCCCATTACGAACGGCCAGCCAGTGTAAAAACTCCGGGTACAGCGTATCATTGTACCATTCCCATTTAAAAACCGCACAACAGAAGGTGGTTAAGGCTACAACCAGCCAGGTCAGTAACCCAACAAGTAGGCGTGTACCGCTATCCTGCGAAATCCAGTTGAATCCACCACCGACACTAATCGAAATAACCAGTGCCAGACTCATTAGGGCAAAGCCTGCTCCCAAAAAGAACAATGCCAAACCATGCCCCATTGCATTTTCGCCACTAAGATTGGGTTTGGAGGCCGTCACCATGGCCAGACCAATATAAAAGCAGGCGGTCAGAAAGAAGAAAATATAACCAAACATTTGTGAATGGAATCTAAAGAGTACGAATCATGCCTAACACGTAAGCAAAGACCCTTACACAAAAATGCATACAAAGGCCGCTACCAATGTATACCCAATGAACGAACGGCTTTGATGAGTTAATAACTGGCATAAAAACCCGGCCAATTCACTAATCCAGCGAGGGTTCAGTATTGATATGGGGCAACAATTTTTCACTCTTTTCCAACCCTGATGCCACAAGCTGAGTCTATTTCGAAAATAGCCCTCCTTATGCGCACCCTCTCTACGTTCGTTTCGCTGCTCCTCAGCCTTGGTTTCCTGGCCTGTAAACCATCAGATACCGTTTCGCCCGAAACCTTAACCGGCGTCTGGATCGAAAGCTCAACCCGTAGAGACACGGTTATTTTTAACCCGCTGTATCAGGGCACTCCCCTACCCAATACCCTCCGGGTTGACCGTGGAAAAGAGCTTAATTCGAGCGGCAGTCTTTTACCGAAAATAGGTAGTGGCCTTTATCAGTACGAATTACAGGGCGATACCATTCTGGTGCAGAGTCTTTTATCCAGTTCGTCCAAACGAACCGGCTACCGCATTGAACTACAAGACAGTAAACTAAGGCTCGAAAACTTTTTTGAACTAGGCTTCAATCAGCCTGCCACTGCCACCCGAACGCTGGTACGTTTGTAGAAGAAATTTAACTACTCTTCGCCGTCTTCAATATTGGCAAGCAATTCGCTAATTCTGGTATCGGTTAGCGTTGAAACTTCTGACTTATCATAAAGCGCCAGAAGATATATCTTTTGTTTGATAACTAAAACATTGGTGATTACCCTACCACCTCCTGATTTTCCTTTCCCTTTACTTTTTATAGACAAGCGTACTTTATAGCAACTTTTCCCTAACGAATCTCCTTGTATTGGTTCTTTTTTAAGCGACTCTTGTAATTCCAATAGATCATCTTTCAAAGAAGGAAATTTCTTCGCCAGACGCTTTACATCACGTGCAAAATCATTCGTGATAACAACCTTGTACTCCATTAGCCCTGATTTTTCACAAAGCTACCTAGTTAGAGATCAAAAAGATTTTCTATACGATTAATATAAAAGTGCCTATTTATAACTTAGAGCGTTTCAAGAAAATCGTCTAGCGTTCTTAATTCTATCTCCCCACGTTGGTCTGCTTTAGCCTGTTTATAAGCACTTTCAATTCGCGTTAATACAGCCTCTTCATTATCAGAAGCCTCATCACTTACTTGAATAGTTGCTCCAAGTGCTTTAGCTAATTCTTCGAACAGCACTTTATGTTGATCATTTATTTCTATCACCAATGTCATGTCACAATGGATTTATTCTCTACAAAATTACTAAGCCTATTATATTAATCACAATAATATCCTTACAAGCCAATCGCTTTGGGGTCGATACCTGTATCGTGGGCCGATGCACGCAGAATAGCCAGCATTTCACCATAACTGAAGAGCCGACCATCGATATAATCATGCTCTTCAGGGTCAGCGAAGGTTCGTTTTTCCTCCAGATCGCGGATGTTGGCGTGAATCGAAATCAGCACATCCTGAATAAACTCTTCCAATTGTTGCGCCTGCATTGCTGTACCGTAGTTAAATGCGTTCCTTGCTCTCTACAAAAATTGTTGTCAATAAGTATTTTTACCGAATAATATTAGGTAAAGCGTAACACTTACCGCTATCATTCTCGATAAAATAGCATTTCAATTACTATCTGTTCAGCATTTTTAGCCATATTCGTAGCTTTTTACGGGATTACCCGCTTAGTCATCAACAAGTAACCCCTTTAAGTTTTCAATCTCTCAAATGCAAAGACGAAATTTTATCCAGTTGTCTGGATTAGGCATTGGTGGCCTGTTGACAACTGGAGTGCCGGTATTGGGCAGTTCTGTATCGCCCGAATACCTGCTGGAAGCCAGTGGCCGGGGCGTAGGCATCGACAACGCGGCCAAGAAACGCCTGGCGGATATTGCCCTCAATGCAGCTAAAAGCAAAGGCGCTACGTACACCGATGTTCGGATTGGCCGTTATCTGCAACAATTCATGTTTACCCGCGAAATGAAAGTGCAGAACATTGTCAACGCTGAATCGTTTGGCGTGGGGATCCGGGTAATCGCCAATGGAACCTGGGGATTTGCCGCCACCAGTAACGTTACCCCCGATGGCATTGCCAAAGCTGCTGAAACCGCCGTAGCCATTGCCAAAGCGAACTCGAAACTTCAGACCGAACCCGTTCAACTGGCTCCGCAAAAAGGAGTTGGCGAAGTAACCTGGAAAACACCGATCAAGAAAAATGCTTTCGAGATTCCCGTTCAGGAAAAGATCGACCTACTGATGAAAGTAAACGGGGAGGCCATGAAAAATGGCGCGGCTTTCATGACGTCGAACCTGTTCTTCATCAACGAGCAAAAGTATTTTGCCTCTACCGATGGGTCGTATATCGATCAGGACATTCATCGCATCTGGCCTACGTTCACGGTTTCGGTGGTCGATCGGGCGGCTGGCAAGTTCAAAACCCGCGATGCGCTCAGTTCGCCAATGGGCATGGGCTACGAATACCTGGACGGCCTGACTTCTGAAAAAATTGCGGCTCCCAACGGCCTGATTGGCTACCGCAATTCGTACGATATGGTCGAAGATGCTATACTGGCGGCCAAACAAACGAAAGAGAAACTAACGGCCAAAACCGTCCAGCCCGGTAAGTACGATCTCGTTCTGGACCCCAACCACCTCGGCCTGACCATCCACGAATCCGTCGGCCACCCTACCGAACTCGACCGTGTACTCGGTTACGAAGCCAACTACGCTGGAACCAGCTTTGCGACCCTCGATAAGTGGAAAAGCAAGTCGTTCAACTACGGTAGCAAACTAGTGAATATTGTGGCCGATAAAACACAGCCGAATACACTGGGCACCGTTGGCTACGACGACGAAGGCGTTCCCTGTAAAAAGTGGGATCTGATCAAAGACGGCATTCTGGTCAACTACCAGGCCATTCGTGACCAGGTGGCCATTCTGGGCGAGAAAGAATCGAACGGGTGCTGCTACGCCGACAACTGGGATTCGGTACAGTTCCAGCGGATGCCAAACGTATCGTTGCAGCCCGGCACCGACAAACGCTCCGTCACTGACATGATCAAGGGCGTCGATAAGGGCATCTACATCATCGGCCGTGGCTCGTATTCCATTGACCAGCAACGGTATAACTTCCAGTTTGGCGGACAACTCTTCTACGAAATCAAAAACGGCGAAATCGTTGGGATGCTCGATGATGTGGCTTATCAGTCGAACACCCAGGAGTTCTGGAACTCATGCGCTCAGCTTTGCGACAAAGACGACTACCGTACATTCGGTTCGTTCTTCGATGGTAAGGGTCAGCCTTCGCAGGTAAGCGCCGTTTCACACGGATGCCCAACCACACGCTTCAACGGGGTCAACGTAATCAACACGGGTCGGAAAATATAACTAAAAGTAATTAGGAGCGAGTAGTGAGGAGCGAGAATGCTGGCGCAAGCCAGAGAGTAGGCGCCAGCATTCTCGCTCCTCACTACTCGCTCCTAATACTCCTAAAAAAAACATGGCTATCATTTTAAGCAAAGACGAAGCAAAAAAAATAATCGATAAAGTCCTCTCCTACTCGAAAGCTGACGAAATGAGCGTCAACCTGACAGGTGGGCGAACCGGCAATATTCGGTATGCCCGCAACTCGGTATCGACTAGTGGCGAAGGCACCAATTTATCGCTGGCTGTAACGGCAGTTTTTGGCAAGAAAAGCGGTACGGCAACCGTCAACGAGTTTGATGATGCCTCGCTGGAAAAAACCGTCCGACGGGCCGAGGAAATCGCCCGACTAGCTCCAGAAAACCCTGAGTACATGCCCATGCTGGGGCCGCAAACGTATTTATCGACCGATCCGTATTCAGAAAATACGGCTAAGATGGACCCGGCCTATCGCGCACAGGCGACGTTCGACAGCCTTGACCCGTGCCGTAAAAAGAATCTGGTAGCCGCCGGGTACATGGAAGATTCGACCCGTTTCAATGCCATTGGCAACAGCAAGGGTCTATCGGCGTATAACCGCGAAACCTCCGTCGAATTCTCCATCACCGTTCGTACGGCTGATGGATTAGGCTCGGGTTATGCAACCCAGGACGTGACGGATGTTTCGAAACTCAGCACGAAAAATATGACGGAGATTGCCATGCAGAAAGCCATGGCTTCGGCCAATGCCCGGGCATTGGAACCGGGTAAATACACCGTTATTCTGGAACCGGCTGCGCTGGTCTCCAATGTCGATGCGTCGCTCATGGTAGCGCTGGTTCGGTCGATGGACGCCCGCAATGCCGACGAAGGTCGTTCTTTCCTGAGCAAAAAAGGGGGCGGTACCCGGCTGGGTGAAAAGCTGTTCGATGAGCGCGTCACCATCTACTCTGACCCTACCAACCTGGACGTTCCTACGGGTGCCTTCAGTGGTGATGGACGTCCGCAGGAGAAGGTAACCTGGATTGAAAAGGGAGTTGTCAAGAATATGCCCTACTCACGTTACTGGGCCGAAAAGAAAGGCGTTCATGCAACTCCTCCGGGCGGTAACTTCATTATGGAAGGCGGCACCCAATCGCTGGCCGATATGATCAAGAGTACGGAAAAAGGTATACTCGTTACCCGACTCTGGTACATTCGCCCGGTCGATCCACAGACGCTGCTGTACACGGGCCTTACCCGCGACGGGACGTTCTACATCGAAAATGGGCAGATCAAATTCCCGGTCAAAAACTTCCGCTTCAACGAAAGCCCGGTTATTATGCTCAATAACCTGGAAGCTATGGGCAAACCCGTTCGTATCGGTGGAAACCTGGTTCCTCCCCTCAAAATCAGAGACTTTACCTTTACAAGCTTATCAGACGCAGTCTAAACAATTGTTATACAGAGATACGCCCTGAAAAGATGTTACGCGATGGCATCAAACGCTTTTCTAATTTTTCGCTCCGTGAATCTTTGTGATGCTTTGTGCATCCGCTTCGGCGGTCCGATCTGTGTAATAGCCTAAAAAAATATGAACCGTCGAGATTTTAATCAACTTTTAGGCATGGGCGCTGCCGGAATCATGATGCCCAATCTGCCTGCTTTTTCCCGAAACGTTCCGGCCGAAGCCTTGCTCGAACCGGGCATGGATGTTTCGAAAAAGAAACGCCTAGCTGATGCCGCGCTGAATGCTGCCAAAGCCAAAGGAGCCACCTATGCTGATGTGCGCATTGGTCGGTACCTGAACCAGTTCGTGCTTACCCGCGAAAACAAGGTGCAAGGCATCATCAACGCCGAATCGTATGGGGTTGGGGTACGCGTTATTGCCAACGGCTGCTGGGGGTTTGCCTCTGTGGGTGATGCCCGCGATGAATCCGTTGTGGCCAAAGCCGCCGAAACGGCAGTCAACATCGCCAAGGCCAACGCCCGGCTCCTGACTGAACCCGTACAGCTGGCTCCGCAGAAAGGCTTCGGTGAAGTAAGCTGGAAAGCACCCATCAAACGGAATGCGTTCGAAGTGCCCGTTAAAGAGAAAGTCGATTTATTGCTGGCCGCCAACGCAGCCGCTATGCAGAACGGCGCCAACTTCGTCAACAATGTCCTGTTCCAGATCAACGAGCAGAAGTATTTTGCCTCCACCGATGGCACCTACGCCGACCAGGATATTCACCGCATCGGGCCGAACTTCACCGTTACGGCTGTTGATCCGGCGAATGGACGCTTCTCTACCCGTAATTCGCTGAGTGCGCCAATGGGCATGGGCTACGATTACCTGCAAGTCAATCCAGCCGACAAAGTTTCGGGGATTACGACCCGCTACAACAAAGGCTACGACATGATGGAAGACATTGTCGCAGCCGCTAAGCAGGCCAAAGAGAAGGTATCGGCTAAGTCGGTCGAAGCGGGTAAGTATGATCTGATTCTTGATCCGTCGCATATGTGGCTGACCATTCACGAATCCGTTGGCCACCCCCTCGAACTCGACCGTGTGCTGGGCTACGAAGCCAACTACGCCGGTACGTCGTTCGCGACCCTCGACAAATGGCAGACCAAAAATTTCAACTACGGTAGTAAAGAGGTCAATTTCTTCGCGGATAAAATCCAACCCGGTTCACTAGGGGCTGTTGGCTGGGATGATGAAGGCGTAAAAACCAAGAAGTGGGATCTGGTGAAGGATGGCATTCTGGTCAATTACCAGGCCATTCGCGATCAGGTGCATATCATTGGCGAGAAAGAATCACAGGGATGCTGCTATGCCGACAACTGGAGTTCGGTACAATTCCAGCGGATGGCCAATGTATCGCTGGCTCCCGGCAAAACCCCATTGACCGTCGATCAGATGATTAAGGATGTCAAGAAAGGTATCTACATCATCGGCGATGGCTCGTTCTCCATCGATCAGCAGCGCTATAACTTCCAGTTTGGTGGGCAGTTGTTCTATGAAATCAAGGATGGCCAGATTGTCGGCATGCTAAAAGACGTTGCTTATCAGGCCAATACCCGCGAATTCTGGAACTCCTGCGTAGCCGTTTGTGATGAACGCGACTATCGACTTGGCGGTGCCTTTAACGATGGTAAGGGGCAACCCCCACAATCGAGTGCCGTTTCGCATGGTAGTGCAACAGCCCGCTTCAACGGGGTCAATGTCATCAATACAGCAAGAAAAATTTAAAAAACAGTAGTTAGGAGTTAGGAGCGAGAATGCTGATGTATACTTTTTTGGCTTGCGTCAGCATTCTCACTCCTCGCTCCTCACTCCTAACTACTCTCTAAAGACATGGCTATCTTAAGCAAAGACGAAGCAAAGAAAATAATCGACAAAGTTCTGTCGTATTCGAAGGCTGACGAAATGAGCGTTGGCCTGAACGGAAACCGGACAGGCAACATTCGCTACGCCCGCAACTCGGTATCGACCAGTGGCGAATCCGACAATCTGGGACTGTCAGTAACGGCTGTTTTCGGCAAACGTTCGGGAACCGCAACCATCAACGAGTTTGATGATGCCTCGCTGGAAAAAACCGTTCGGCGGGCCGAGGAAATCGCCCGACTGGCACCCGAAAACCCGGAGTATATGCCGATGTTAGGACCTCAGACGTATCTGGAAACGGGGACTTATGCGGAAAGCACCGCTAAAATCAACCCTGAATTTCGGGCGCAGGCCGCTTTCGACAGCATCGATCCCTGTAAGAAAAAGAATCTGACGGCTGCCGGGTACATGGAAGATACCACCGGATTTGCCGCCATTGGCAACAGCAAAGGGCTATTTGGCTACAACAAATCGACAAACGTTGATTTCTCGATCACTGTTCGTACCGCCGATGGTACGGGTTCGGGCTATGCCAATCCAGACGTAACCGACATCAGTAAGCTTAGCACCAAAGCCGCTACCGAAATTGCTATGCAAAAAGCACTGGCTTCGGTTAACGCCAAGGCGCTCGAACCCGGTAAATACACCGTGATTCTGGAGCCAACGGCGTCCGTCGAACTGCTGCAAAACATGATGCGTAGCATTGACGCCCGCAGCGCCGATGAAGGTCGCTCGTTTCTGAGCAAGAAAGGGGGCGGTACTCGCCTGGGCGAAAAACTCTTCGACGAACGGGTCACCATTATTACTGATCCGATGAATGCCGAATTACCACTTTCACCTTTTGGTGGGGGCGGTGGTGGCCGCTTCGGCGGAGGTGGCGGAGAAGGTATTCCGCAGGAAAAACGCACCTGGATCGAAAACGGGGTTGTCAAAAACATGGCCTATTCCCGCTTTTGGGCCGAGAAAAAAGGCGTCAAGCCGGTTCCGGGTCCTAGCGGCTTTATTATGATGGGTGGCAATCAGTCTTTGGCCGACCTGATCAAAAGCACGGATAAAGGTATTCTGGTCACTCGATTCTGGTACATCCGCGCTGTTGACCCGCAAACGCAACTCTATACGGGCCTTACTCGCGATGGGACGTTCTATATCGAAAACGGGCAGATCAAATTCCCGGTTAAAAATTTCCGATTCAACGAAAGCCCGATCATCATGCTCAACAACGTCGAAGCGCTGGGCAAGCCGGTTCGGGCAGGAGGAAATTTGATTCCTCCCATGAAGATTCGGGATTTCACGTTCACCAGCCTGTCGGATGCGGTATAGTCCAATTTATTTGACCTGATTTTGAAAGCCATTAGCCGTTGGGTTAATGGCTTTTTCATATTACCCCATCCCTAGAATTACTCTACAGTTATTTCAATGGGCCAATCACCATAATTTACTTATTTTATTTCTAAATTTTACAATATTTCAAATAATTATTCTTTAATTTTTATTTATATTAAAATTTTTTACAACATACACTTGATTATCAAGCTAATATTCTTCAAATTTCAGATGTGATTATCACAGGTTAGCGGCTACCGCTTCTCACACCTTCCTGAACAGTTGCTTCATCTCACTCAATCAATAGGAGGAATACAATTTGAATCGTCGAGACTTTACTCAGACACTTGGTCTGGGAGCCGCTGGGCTACTGCTTCCCAAAATGCCTGCACTAGCCCGTACCATTACTGCCGAAGAATTACTGGAACCCGGTTTGGATATACCGGTCAAAAAGCGACTGGCCGATGCCGCCTTGAATGCCGCTACCGCTAAGGGCGCTACCTATGCCGATGTGCGCATTGGTCGCTACCTGAACCAGTACGTTATGACCCGCGAAAATCGGGTACAGAATATTATCAACACCGAGTCATTTGGTGTTGGTGTTCGGGTGATTGCCAATGGCTGCTGGGGGTTTGCAGCCATTGGTGATACCCAAAGCGAAGAAGATGTAGCCCGAACGGCCGAAAAAGCCGTTCTATTTGCCAAAGCGCATGCCCGATTGATCAAAAAACCGGTTCAACTGGCCCCACAAAAAGGATTTGGCGAAGTAAGCTGGAAGACCAAGGTCGATAAGCATTCGTTTGAAGTACCTGTCAAGGAAAAAGTCGATCTGCTTCTGACAGCCAACGGCATTGCCCTTCAAAACGGGGCCAACTTCGTCAACAATACCCTGTTCATGATCAATGAACAGAAGTATTTTGCCTCGACGGATGGCTCCTATATCGATCAGGATGTACACCGAATATGGCCCAATTTTACGGTTACGGCCGTTGATAAAGCAAGCGGCCTGATGGCTACCCGCGACTCACTGAGTGCTCCTATGGGTCGGAGTTACGACTATCTGCAAACCGCCCCGGCCGATCGACTGACGGGTGTAACGACGCGCTACAACCAGGGCTACGACATGCTCGAAGACGCGGAAGCCGCGGCTAAACAGGCTCGTCTGAAACTAAAAGCCAAATCTGTCGAAGCGGGCAAATACGATCTGGTTCTTGACCCGTCGCACACTTATCTAACCATCCACGAATCGGTAGGTCATGCTACGGAGCTGGACCGGGTGCTGGGTTACGAGGCCAATCTGGCCGGTACGTCGTTTGCTACCATCGACAAATGGCAATCGAAGAAATTCAACTACGGCAGCAACGTGGTCAACTTCTTTGCCGACAAAACCCAGCCCGGTTCGCTGGGCGATGTAGGCTGGGACGATGAAGGGGTAAAAACCAAACGCTGGGACCTGATTAAAGACGGTATCCTGGTTAATTACCAGGCCATCCGCGATCAGGTACACATGCTAGGGGAAGCCGAGTCGCAGGGTTGCTGTTATGCCGATAGCTGGAGTACCGTACAGTTTCAGCGAATGGCTAATGTATCGCTGGCACCGGGCAAAGAACGGCTCACGGTCGATGAAATGATTCGGGATGTGAAGAAGGGCATTTACATTATCGGCGATGGATCATATTCCATCGATCAGCAGCGCTACAATTTCCAGTTTGGCGGGCAACTCTTCTACGAAATCAAGGACGGTCAGATTGTCGGGATGCTTAGGGATGTGGCCTATCAGTCCAATACGCAGGAGTTCTGGAATTCCTGCGTCAAAGTATGCGACGAACGTGATTATCGGATGGGAGGCACATTTTTCGACGGCAAGGGGCAACCCGCTCAAATCAATTCAGTCTCGCACGGCAGTTCAACAGCCCGTTTCAACGGCGTCAACGTACTCAATACCGGACGGAAAATATAACTAAAAGGAGTTAGGAGTGAGTAGCGAGGAGTGAGAATGCTGGCGCATACTCGCTTTGGTTTGCGCCAGCATTCTCACTCCTCGCTACTCACTCCTAACTACTACCCAAAGACATGGCCATCATATCGCAGGAAGAAGCAAAGAAAATTCTGGAAAAGGTGTTGACGTTTTCCAAAGCCGATGAAATGAGTGTTAGCCTGAGCGGGGGACGAACCAGCAATATCCGCTATGCGCTCAACAGCGTTTCGTCCGGTGGTGAAGCAGATAATATGTCGCTGCTCATTACGGCTGGAATTGGTAAGCGAATGGGTTCGGCAACGGTCAACGAATTCAACGACAAAGCCATTGAACGGACCGTTCGGCGAGCCGAGGAAATCGCCCGACTAGCGCCCGAAAACCCGGAGTACATGCCCATGATCGGGCCACAGAGCTACCTCGAAACGCCGATGTACGCCGACACTACGGCCAAAATGGATGCCGAGGCTCGGGCACAGGTTGCCTTCGATAGCGTAGACGCCTGTGAGCAGAAGAATCTCAGTGCCGCTGGTTTCTTACAGGATACAACTGGTTTTTCAGCCATTGCCAACAGCAAAGGGCTATTTGGATACAACAAAGCCACTTCCGTTGATTTCTCGGTTACGGTTCGCACGGCCGATAGTACTGGCTCAGGCTACGTAACCCGTGATTTCAACGATATAAGTAAATTGAAAACGCGGGCTGTAACCGGCATTGCCATGCAAAAGGCATTGGCCTCCACCAACGCCCGTACCTTAGAACCCGGCAAATACACGGTTATCCTGGAGCCGACAGCTATGGGAACGCTTCTGCAAAGCATGATGTCGGGAATGGATGCCCGTCTGGCCGATGAAGGGCGGAGTTTTTTAAGTCGAAAAGGAGGAGGCACGCGCTTGGGGGAAAAGCTTATCGATGAACGCATAACCATCTACTCCGACCCTATGAATCCGGAAGCCCCCAGCGAACCGTTTGCCAGTGAAGGCCGAAACCGTACTGGCTCCTTCCTTGGTGGAGGTGTCGTAGGCGATGGGCGACCACAGGAAAAGCTAACCTGGTTTGAGAATGGAGTGGTTAAAAACATGAGTTATTCACGCTTCTGGGCGTCTCAGAAAGGCGTTAAAGCAGTGCCACCCCCTACGGGTTTTATCATGGCAGGTGGTAACCAGTCGCTGGCCGACTTGATCAAAAGTACGGACAAAGGCATTCTGGTCACCCGGCTCTGGTACGTTCGGATGGTAGACCCAAAAACGTTACTTCAAACGGGCCTAACCCGTGATGGTACGTTTTACATCGAAAATGGACAGATCAAATTCCCTGTCAAGAACTTTCGATTCAATGAAAGTGCCATCATTGTGCTCAACAACGTAGAAGCGTTGGGAGCTCCTATGCGAGTAAACGGCAATCTGATTCCCCCGGTAAAAGCCCGCGACTTCACATTCACCAGCCTTTCCGACGCGATTTAAAGAGAGCGATCCATTTTATTCATTCAAAAAAGGGAGCTGTGCACAAATACAGCTCCCTTTTTTAGTAGCCGTTCAAATAGCCCATTTACCACCCAAACATTTAATCCAAGCTTCGTTTCCCGATTTGGTCTTTATTCGCGAAAAGCCAACAAACATTGGTAATCGGCGTAGTAACTATGCTAAAATTCCAAATTTTAGCGTTCCATCTGTAACTTGGCATAGTTTTAACTACACTTCATTTCATTCAATCACATAGGAGAAACAAACCTTGAATCGTCGAGATTTCAACCAACTGCTGGGCATGGGAGCCGCTGGAATCCTACTGCCTGCACTGCCTGCCTTTTCCCGACCGGTGAGCCCCGAAATGCTGCTGGAACCCGGCCTGGATGTAGCCACCAAAAAACGCCTGGCCGATGCCGCCATGAATGCCGCCAAAAGTAAAGGAGCTTCGTACACTGATGTTCGGATTGGTCGGTACCTGAATCAATTTGTCGTTACCCGAGAAGACAAAGTTCAGAACATTGTCAACACCGAATCATACGGTGTTGGGGTTCGGGTTATTGCGGATGGCTGCTGGGGCTTTGCCGCCATAGTCGATGCTAAAAGCGAGGACGATACTGCTAAAGCGGCCGAAAAGGCCGTTGCCATTGCGAAAGCGAATGCGAAGCTGATGAAACAGCCCGTTCAGCTAGCTCCCCAGAAAGGTTATGGCGAGGTAAGCTGGAAAGCTCCCATTCAAAAGAACGCGTTTGAAGTACCCATCAAAGAAAAGGTCGATTTGTTAATGGAGGTCAATGGCGCGGCTATGAAGAACGGGGCCAACTTTGTAAACTCGGTACTGTTTATGGTAAACGAGCAAAAGTATTTTGCCTCTACCGATGGCACCTATGCCGATCAGGACATCCACCGCATCTGGCCTATTTTTGATGTTACGTCCATTGATGCCAAGACGGGCAAATTTGAAACCCGCAATGCCTTAAGCGCCCCTGTCGGCATGGGGTATGAATACCTTCAAGTCAACCCAGCCGATAAAGTTTCGGGCATCACCACCCGCTACAACAAAGGCTACGACATGCTCGAAGATGTCATTGCTGCTGCCAAACAGGCCAAAGCTAAACATACAGCCAAATCGGTCGAAGCGGGTAAATACGATCTCGTACTCGACCCCTCGCACCTGTGGCTAACCATCCACGAGTCCGTAGGCCACCCGCTCGAACTCGACCGTGTACTGGGCTACGAAGCCAACTTTGCCGGAACCAGCTTTGCAACCCTCGACAAATGGCAGTCGAAAAACTTTAACTACGGTAGCAAGCAGGTCAACTTCTTTGCCGATAAAACGCAGGTGGGTTCGCTAGGAGCCGTTGGTTATGACGACGAAGGGGTACAAACTAAAAAATGGGACTTAGTGAAAGACGGTACGCTGGTCAACTACCAGGCCATTCGGGATCAGGTACATATCATTGGCGAGAAAGAATCGCAGGGCTGCTGCTATGCGGATAGCTGGAGTTCGGTGCAGTTTCAGCGCATGGCCAACGTATCGCTGGCGGCAGGCAAAACCCCCTTATCGGTTCAGGAGATGATCAAAGATGTCAAAAAAGGCATTTACATCATCGGCGATGGCTCGTTCTCCATCGATCAACAGCGCTATAACTTCCAGTTTGGCGGACAACTCTTCTACGAAATCAAAGACGGGCAGATTGCCGGTATGCTCAAAGATGTTGCCTATCAGTCGAACACCCAGGAATTCTGGAACTCCTGCGTAGCGGTTTGCGACGAGAAAGATTATCGACTGGGTGGCTCCTTCTTCGACGGCAAAGGCCAGCCTCCCCAATCAAGCGCCGTTTCGCACGGCAGTTCAACCGCCCGCTTCAATGGCGTCAATGTGATCAATACAGCCCGGAAAATTTAAAAAAACAGGAGTTAGGAGTGAGTAGCGAGGAGTGAGAATGCCGGCGCAAGCCGAAAAGTATGCGTCAGCCTGCGCGGCCCAGCATTCTCACTACTCGCTACTCACTCCTAACTACTATCCAAAGACATGGCTATCATCTTAACTGAAGCAGAGGCAAAAGCCCTGCTGACTAAAGTTTTAAGTTACTCAAAAGCAGATGAATGCGAGGTCAATCTGCTGGGCGAAGAGCGGGGTAACCTGCGCTATGCCCGTAACGAAGTATCGACCAGCGGCTCGCTGATTAATAAAAATCTGGTCGTTCAATCCGCTTTTGGCAAAAAAGTGGGTGTAGCGACCATTGATGAATTCGACGATGCTTCGCTCGAAAAAGTAGTTCGCCGGTCGGAAGAACTAGCCCGGCTAGCGCCCGAAAACCCTGAATATGTGGGTGTTCTGGGACCGCAACAATACATCAAGTCAAACGGTTTTTTCGACTCAACCGCCAAAATCACCCCAGATACGCGAGCCGATGCGGTAGCCAAAAGCCTGAAACTGGCTCGTGACCAAAAGCTGGTAGCGGCTGGGTTTTTGCAGGATCAATATGGCTACTCCGCCATGATGAACTCGAAGGGGCTATTTGCCTACTACCCCAGCACGAATGTCAATTTTTCGCTGACCGTTCGTACCGAAGATGGCAAAGGCTCTGGCTACGTAGCGCGTGGTTATAGCGACTTCAACAAACTAGATACCGAAGCAGTTACAAAAATAGCCATCCAGAAAGGACAGGGATCAGCCGAAGCACGGGCCATTGAACCGGGCAAATACACGGTTATTCTGGAACCTACAGCCGCTGCCGTTCTGCTCGAAAACATCTACTTCAACCTGGATGCCCGGTCGGCCGATGAAGGGCGGTCGTATTTCAGCAAAGCGGGTGGTAAATCCCGGCTGGGTGATAAGATTGTAGATGAGCGCGTTACGATTTACTCTGACCCTACGAATCCAGAACTACCGGCTTCTCCGTGGTCGGGCGATGGGCGCCCCCAGGAAAAAACCATGTGGATTGAGAAAGGCGTGGTGAAAAATCTGGCCTATTCGCGCTATTGGGCGCAGAAGACGGGCAAAAAGGCAATTCCTTTCCCCGGCAATCTGATCATGTTGGGGGGCAATGCGTCGACAGAAGAGATGATCAAAAGTACGCAACGGGGTATTCTGGTCACGAAGCTCTGGTATATCCGCACCGTCGATCCGCAAACCATTCTGCTCACCGGCCTTACCCGCGACGGGACATTCTACATTGAGAATGGCAAGATCAAACACCCGATCAAAAACTTCCGGTTCAATGAAAGTCCAATCATCATGCTGAATAACCTGGAGTCGTTGGGTAAACCGGAGCGCGTCGTCAGCACCGAAACAGACCAGAACTACCTGATTCCACCGATGAAAATTCGGGAGTTTACGTTCACGAGTTTATCAGATGCGGTGTAAGAGCCTTGTGACTTATGTACTAATGGACTATGCCAGTTATATCTATGTTTTACGGGCTAATTGTTAGCCTGTATTATTTCGACAATAAACAGCACTTTACACCTCATATTCATGTTCGCTATGGTGAAATGGAAGCTGTTTTTACGATTGAAAGTGGCGAGTTGTTAGAAGGAAAGCTACCAAAAGGTAAAATCAAACTGGTTGAAGCCTGGATTGAAATTCATCGAGAAAGCCTAATGGCCGACTGGCAACTTGCCATCAATGGTCAAAAGGTATTCCCAATTGATCCTCTAAAATAGATTGGTTATGAATCCGCGCGTTATAGGCGTAAAACCGCTTGAGGATTATCGCCTTGAGTTACTATTTACGAATCAGGAACGAAAACTATTTGACGTAAAGCCCTATTTGTCTATCGGCATTTTTCAAGAGTTACGGGATACCTCTGTGTTCAACGGAATCCGCGCGTTTAATGGTAGTATAGTTTGGCCCAATGACCTTGATTTAGACCCCGATACGTTGTATTTAGATAGTCAATCGATCAGTTAGGTGGCAACTCGCGTTACAAGAAGTATAAAAACTAATTAATTGGTCGGCCATTTTTGATACAGAAGGCCGACCAATTCGTTTATCCCTATGGTTCGTATTCGAAAGGCAACACCAATTGACAAAGAGGCCATCCTCCAACTCCATCGAGAAGTAGCCCGGATTAGTCAGGGCATTGCCCGCACTGAACCGGAAATTACGGAAACCTATATCGAAACCCTTTTTCAGACCACAGACCAGCATGGTCTTATGCTGGTTACCATAAACGATTCGGGAGCAGTTATTGCCGAAATCCATGCATCCAAATACGGGTTGCGTATTTTCGACCATATCCTGACGGGTTTAACCATTGCTGTTCATCCAACTTATCAGGGCAAAGGCGTCGGCAAAAAGCTGTTTGAGGCATTCCTCGATAACGTTCAGCATGAATTCCCCGAAGTAAGTCGGGTCGAACTCGAATCCAGAGCCTCGAACCAAAAATCTATCGGATTATATCAGAATCTGGGTTTTGTGCTGGAAGGCCGGATGAAACACAAAACCCGAAATCAGGATGGTAGTTACGAAGACAGCCTGCTCATGGCCTGGACCAAACCAGGCTTCGTCCCTTAACCATACCAAGCGTTTCGCTACTAATTGTATTCTTTCGTAACTTCATCACTCCATAAACAATAGAAAAATGCTTTCAACTCGTATCAACGAATACCTATGTCTAGTTAGTTAAAGCTGCAACCTGCTTTATGATTACCATTACCCAAGCCACCGAACACGACTTACCGACTATTCAGGACATTGCCCACCGAACCTGGCCCAATACATTTGGGGAGATTCTGTCCCCTGACCAGATTAGCTACATGCTCGACATGATGTACAGTCTGGAAGCTCTGAAAAGTCAGGTCAATGATAAACAGCACGTTTTTTTGCTGGCCAAAGAGGATACGACCCAGGAGTTTCTGGGCTATAGCTCATATGAGCTGAATTACAAAGGCCAGCCACTTACCAAAATCCATAAAATTTATCTGCTTCCAGCCAGTCAGGGGAAAGGAGTGGGTCGTTTACTAATTGACGCCGTAGCCGAGGTTGCCAAAGCCAATAACAACGACCGATTGGGGCTGAATGTGAACCGTTATAACAAAGCTATTCAGTTTTACGAACGGGTCGGGTTCTCCATCGTTGGGAACGAAGACATCGACATTGGCGACGGATTTCTAATGGAAGATTTTGTCATGGAAAAACCATTATAGGACTTTTGCAAGAACCCCTACCCGATCATTTCTTCATCTCATTTGTACATCCTCTACCGATTTTTGCAAAATCCTCTTTGGATATCTAGCGATTTAGCCGCAGAAAATGTATTTTTAGGATTCAAATCAACGAATTCGGGTAGTGACTTCGAGTTGCCTGACCGATTCTAAGATGAATATAATATTAACACCCAATAGTATTATTCTGTAGATTCCATCGAAACTAAGGTTAATACTACTTCTCAACAAACAAGTTTGAAACCATTCTTTTTCACCCGAATCCAGTATACCTCTGGCGACTGGGATACCGACCAACGAATGCCGTCGAACCTGATGCATTCACTGGTTGAGTACACGACTCTGGCCGTCGATCAGAAGGAGCGCGTGGTGCAACTGAGCAGTCCCGACTTGTTTAAAAGTCCGTTCTGCTACCTCAGCGGCCACAAACTAGTGGAATTTTCGGCTCAGGAGCGCGACCATTTCAAACGCTATGTTCAGAATGGGGGCTTCGTTTTCGTCGATGATTGTAATCATGATGTCGATGGCCTGTTTGCCAAATCGTTCGAGCAGGAAATGGCCCGGACGTTCGGCCCGAAGGCCTTGCAGAAAATTCCGAATACACACCCGATTTACACCTGCTTTTTCAAGTTTGACGATGGACCACCAACCACCTCATTTGAATTGAACGGCTGGGGCGACGATCTAGTGCATGATTACCTGAAAGCCATCATCGTCAACGGGCGCATTGGTGTGTTGTATAGCAACAAAGATTACGGCTGCGAGTGGGATTACGACTTTCGGAACAAACGCTTTCTGGCCGAAGACAATACAAAGTTTGGCGTCAATATCATCACCTACGCCATGGTATACGTATGATATAAGGAATGAATAATGTACAATGTAAAATGAATGGTTTTAATGGGTTGATTACCAACAAAATACACCATCCATTTTTCATTATTCATTATCCATTTTCTATTAAACAACCTGATAAATAGAAACACTTGGAATCAACAGACTTAACCCACTACAAAAAACTGGTGGCCAAACTGCCCCAGCTACGCAACGAAATTGGCAAGGTAATTATCGGTCAGCAGGAAGCCATCAGCGAGGTGTTAATTGCCCTGCTGGCGGGTGGGCACTGTCTGCTCGAAGGGGTACCAGGGTTGGCCAAAACGCTGATGGTCAAAACCATGTCGGATGCGCTGGCCATGCGATTCAAACGCATCCAGTTTACCCCCGACCTGATGCCGGGTGACATTGTCGGTACCGAAATCCTGGAAGATGACCACGAAACGGGCCGTAAGGTGTTCGTGTTTAATCAGGGACCTATTTTCGCCAACGTCGTGCTGGCCGACGAAATCAACCGGACGCCCCCCAAAACACAGGCGGCCATGCTCGAAGCCATGCAAGAGTATAAGGTTACGTATGGTGGAAAAGACTATCCGTTACCCAAGCCGTTTCTGATCATTGCGACCCAAAACCCGATTGAGCAAGCCGGAACCTATCCACTTCCCGAAGCACAGCTCGACCGCTTTTTGCTCTATATCAAGCTCAGCTACCCCGCCGAGCATGAGGAGCTGAACGTCCTAAAAAGCACAACGGGCACTAGCCGCCCCGAGCTAAAAACGGTATTATCGGACCTGGAAATCATCGAGTTGCAGAAATTGACGCGACAGGTTCACATCAGCGATGAGTTGATCGACTATATCAATAAACTCGTACGGGCAACCCGCCCGGATGGGTCGCCCTCGTCCTTTGTCAAACAATGGTGCCAGTGGGGAGCTGGTCCCCGGGCGGGTCAGGCATTGGTTCTTTGCGCCAAAGCCAGAGCCGTACTCAACGAGCGATTTTCGGTTATTCCTGATGATATTCAGACACTGGCCTACCCCATTTTACGCCATCGAATTGCCCTCAATTTCCGGGCCGAAGCGGAAGGCATCACGACCGATAAGGTTATCAAGCAATTGCTGACTGAACTTAGGCTGGCGTAAACCACAACACCATGCTTACTACTGATCTGATTAAGCTCAATAATCTACAACTGGCTGGTAAACTGGTCAGTGATGAGTCGTTATTGGGGATTCAGGCGAGTCAGCGGTCAGGGATCGGTACGGAGTTCGAGCAATTCAGGCACTATGCTCCCGGCGATGACCCTAAGCGAATCGACTGGAAATTATTCGCCAAATCGAATCAATATCTGGTACGAGAATCGGCTACAGAGAGTAATCAGCAGATTCGATTCGTGATTGATTTGTCGGGTTCGATGAACTACAGCGAAGCGGGGGTGAGTCGGCTGCAATACGCGAAAATCCTGCTGGCATCACTGGCTTATCTGGCAAACCGACAAAGCGACCAAATCAGTCTGTACAGTCTGCACGATGGCGCTATTCAGACACTGGTTCCAGCCGGGAAACAGGCATTTTTGAAAATCGTTGCCACGCTCGAAGTTGCGAAGGCCTCAGGGACATGGGCTACGCAGGCCAGTTCGTTTCCAGAGTTCAGCCGCAAGCAAAGCGAGATGCTCATTCTGGTATCCGACTTTTTGCAGGTCAATGACGAATGGGTCAACCTAATTCAGAAAGTAGCTGGCCCACGTCGGGAAATTATCATTTTTCAGTTGCTAGGCGATCAGGAGATGGACTTTTCGATGAGTGGTTTCTACCGATTTCAGGACCTGGAAACGGGTCGGGAAATTGAATTGCAAGCCGATGCGATTCAGGACGTTGTCCGCCAACGGTCTTCGGCTTATTTGAGTAGCCTCGAAGAAAGTTTACGCATTCCGCATGTACGACTTATCCGAATCCGGCTCAGCGACCCGATTGCCCTGGTGTTGAAACAGTTTTTATTAACGTAATGTAGAGACGCCATACCTGGCGTCTCCTATGCGTCAGCAATAAACCATCCGGTAGAAGAACCATCCGGTTAGGAGACGCCAAGTATGTCGTCTCTACAATTGACAACCTATGACATTTATAGAACCTGTTATTTTGTGGGGAACGTTGGCCGTCGTTGTTCCGATAGCCATTCACTTCTGGCATCAGAAGCAGGGAAAACCATTGCCCTGGGCAGCTACCCAATGGCTCCTCGAAAAACAGCAACAGCAAAGTCGCGGCCTCCGGCTCGACAACCTACTGCTGCTGCTTGTACGCTGTATTCTGGTTATTCTGTTGGCAGTTCTGCTTGCTCAGCCCATACTGAACTGGGCGTCGAAAAAGCCCGCCATTACCCAGATACATCTGGTACAGCCTAACCCAACAGTCGCCGATAATTTCCGGTTCGAATTAGCTGAAGCGTTAAAAAAAGGGGAGCGGGTCGTTTGGGCAAACCCAGCTTTGGACCCCGTTCAGACCGACTTAAAACCCAGCCAATCACCTATTTCGTTCGGACCACTGACTGTACAATCAGCAATCAATCAGGTCAATCTTCCCAATACGGAGCTGCATTTGTACATCAGTAACAATCAAGCGCTGGCCGATGTACCGGCTATTGCTGTGCCATCACGCTTTAAACTGCATAGTATCGCAGATTCCAGCACGCAATCGCGCCCATACATTGTTGTTAAAAACGGACGCAGGCTATTTCTGAATCGGGCGGGGCAATTGGTCAGCAGCCCAGTACTCGATCCAGCCCTAAAATTCCAGGCAGAACCAACACATGCAGGCCCCATTCGTACACTAATTGCCTTCAAAAATCCGCGTGAGCTACAAACCGTAAAAGCATCGTTGGCAGCTTTGACGGATGTGTATGGGCTGGATTTGCTTGTAGATGAAAAAAGCGCCCCCAATCAATTGTACGATTGGGTATTGACCGACCAGTTACCTACCAATCCATCACCCAAAACCTTGTATGTAGTGTCGGGAACGGTGCAACATCCAACTACTGACAACGTCATTACAACGGACGAAACGCTGACTCCTCAGACGTCAGGACGGGTCGAAACTGGCCAATTGCCTGAGTGGCTGGGCGAATTACTGATCAGGCATTACGGGCTGGTTTCGTTAACGCAGCCGCTGAGTAAGCAGGAGTTGAACGCCTTGTTTGTTTCCTCGGCTAAACCACAAACCGAACAGCAGGCAGGTCTGCAAAATGCCCTTTTCCTGTTGGTACTCGTTATTATAGGAGTTGAACGCTGGATGGCTTTAACCAAGAACGCATGAACGAGCTAAAACGTCTTATATCGTCAGTCACTTACCAGTTGTATGCCAATGCTCTGCTGCGTTGTCTGCTGGTCGCTGCTGCGGTCTATTTGCTGGTAATCACCTTTACGGGTTCTATCCTTTGGTCACTACTGGCCGGTCTGGTCGGATTCGGCGCGTGTGCTTTTGTCAATAAACTGTATCAGGATAAAAAACCACAGGCCATTCGGCTCATTCACCAGACGGTTGGCGATGCCGAATACAGCCTGCCTCTGCTGACCAAACCCCAACTCAACCTGGCCGAACAACTCCAGCTCGACCGACTCAATCAGCAGGTGCAGCAGGTACAAATGCCAGTTGTTGTGCTATCGAAGGCCGGGATGTATAGCCTGTTTTTGATACTCGCCCTTGGGGTTTATGTAGGCTATCCCCGCTTAAGGGCAGCTTCCTCACCTACGAACCCGAAAAAAACGAGCTTCTTATCGGCCATCCTGCCCGAACAGAAACCAGTTGCCCCTTCGTTTGAGTCGGCCAGTTTACGCATCCAGCCACCCGCATACACACGCCTGCCCGAAACAAACTCGTCGAACCTGAATGCCTCTTCGATTGTAGGAGCTACCCTGACCTGGCGCGTTCAATTCAGTGGTACAGGGCGTCTGTCGGTACGATTAGTGGGTAGTAAAGGTCAGGAACTGGCGTTCAAAGCATCCGGCGACGACTTTGTGTACCAGGATCGGTTGATCAATTCAGGCTTATACGGCATCAAAGCGTACTGGCGTACTGAAAGCAACAACGATTCACTAATCTATCAGTCAGACTTTTACCGACTGGAAGCCCGGCCGGATCTGGCCCCTAAAATTGAGCCGGATTCAAAAGAACTGTATCGGTACCATTATCTGAAAGACCCAAAAACGCTGAACATCGGTGCCCGCATATCCGATGATTTCAGCGTTACGCAGACCTTTATTGTTGCAACCGTAGCGCGGGGATCGGGCGAAAACGTGAAGTTCAGGGAAGTAAAAATGCCGCTTAACCCAACCAATTTCAAAGACTCCCGACTCACCAAAACCATCGACCTGAAAGCCCTGAACTTTGCTCCCGGCGATGAATTGTATTACTACTGGGCCGCTTTCGACAATCGCCAGCCCGAACCAAATTTTACCAAATCAGATACGTATTTCGTCGTTTACAAAGACACCACCAAGGCCGAAGAAAGTGAACTGGCAACCATGGCCGTCAACATTATGCCCGAGTATTTCCGAAGTCAGCGGCAGATTATTATCGATACAGAGAAACTGATTGCCGGAAAGAAAAAGATGGGTGACAAGCCTTTCAAGAGCCAGTCCAATGAAATTGGTTTCGATCAGAAAGCCCTTCGGCTTCGGTATGGGCAGTTTTTGGGCGAAGAATTCGAAAAGTCAATTGGTGGTGGTGGTCCTCCTCCCGATGCGGCCCCGGTATCCGGGATGGCGGCTGTTGAAGCCTACATGCATAAGCACGATGAAGGCGAAGGCGACCACTCAGGCCCTGCCCATGCCCACCACGATGATGACGACGATGAACACGGCCACGACCATAATCATGGTGGCGGAACGAGCGACGACAAAGACCCATTGGCGGCTCTTATGGAGCAATACGTGCATAATCACGATGATGCCGAAACCAATACATTCCATGAGCAATCGACCCGATCACTGCTGAAAATGGCGCTGGAAAATATGTGGCAGTCGGAATTGCATTTGCGGCTTTACGAACCCGAAAAAGCCCTGCCCTACGAACAGGAAGCACTGAAATACCTGAAACTGTCGCAGCAAAAAGCCCGGTCGTATGTGAAGAAAACGGGCTTCGATCCTCCGCAGACTAAAGAAAAAGAAACCCGGCTTACGGGTGAGTTCAAGAACGTAACCGATGCGCTTCGGCAGGATCGTCGATACAGTCAGCAACGGATCGAAGCGTTGGTATCGGATGTACTGGGGTATCTGGACCTCCCTCAACTGACGAGTCAACAAAAACAAACGACTCAGCAACTCGGGAATGCACTGGCCGATCAAGTGGTAAGCAGCGGCTTATCGAACTGGTCGGTGCTGGCTAACTTACAGAAACTAGCTACGGGAAAACCGTTATCGGCATCCGAAAAAAACAGCCTTAAAACCCGGCTCTATGCCTTATCGGGTGCCTCCGAACGAACAGGTCCTGCCTACGTAAGCGATAGAAAGCTTCAGCAAGCATTCTGGCAACACCTTAAATAATGGATAATGTAAAATGAATAATGGAAGGAGTCTCGGCCTATTCATTTTACATTATCCATTTTACATTATTCATTAACTACGAATGCATTCAACCGTCAACTGGACTTCACCGATTAGCTGGCTTATTTCGCTGGCCTTATTGGCTTTGCTGGTAATACAAATCTGGCTTATTGCCCGCAATGAGTCGTTGTCCGTAACTCGTAAATGGGTTCGGGGTATTTTGAATGGCTTGCTTTGGCTGTTGCTGGCTGGTTATTTTTTACAAATTCAGTGGCCTGTTGATCGGGCCAATACCCATGCGTTACTCCTTGGCGATGAAGTTCCTTCCGGGTTTGTCCGGCAGATAAAAGATAGCCTTCACCTGTCGAAAAGCTTTACCAGCCGAAATTTCAAACCGAAATATGATTCGGTTACGCTGGTTGGTCAACAGTTTCCTGTCGAATTGCTAACGCAACTAAGTGGAGCCGCCATACGATGGGTTCCCTATAATGCGCCTGATGCATTGCAGACGATTCATTGGAAAGGGATTGTCCGACAGGGCGAAATCCAGCGCGTAACGGGCTTACTGACTTCTTCGAAAGAGCAGTGGCTTCGGCTCCGGTTTGGCAGTAAAACACTCGACAGCTTGCTCCTGCACGAAGGCTCTAATCCGTTTGTGTTCCAGTTTCCGGCATTCGGCAGAGGCCATAGTCAGGTCGAGCTAGTGCTGGGCGGTACCGCACGAAACACATCGGCACTCGATACGCTTCGTTTTTACACCCGACCAACCAATCCGCTCACGGTTCAATTTCTATTAAATAGTCCTGACTTTGAGAGCAAAACGTTGGCCGATTGGCTCGGCAAACACGGCCATACCGTTACGGTTTCAGCGACGTTATCAAAAAACATTGGCAGCAGTCTGAGCATTAATCAGTCAGGAAAAGGAGCTGCTAAAACCACACCCGATCTGATCATTACCGAACCAAGCGATGCCGCCAACCCAATCCTTCGAAAAGCCGTTGCCGATGGTAAAGCCGTTCTGTTTATTAACCTGACGAGCCCCGAAGCCGACAGCCGGGCGATCAATCAGGCACTGGGAAGTCGCTGGCAGGTACGTAAATTCTCGAATGAGCCACAGGTTCCGGTTGGCAATGGTCTGAATGCGCTCCCCTATCGTTTTGCCGATCAACCAACCCAGTTTGCTGTCTCGGGATACCCGGTGGCTGTTCAGCGAACGACTGGCCGTGTCGGGGTCAGCTTGTTATCCGAAACCTATCCACTCTCATTAAGCGGAGATAGTATAGCCTACAGTAGAATCTGGACGGCTATTCTGGCTCGTTTATCAACCTCAAATCAAAATAGTGTTCAGGTCGACGCCCCAATCTACAGACACATCCGGCAACCCATTACAGTCAACAATCCCGCCAATCGACTAACTACGCTACGGATTGGCCAGGACACGCTTCGGTTAGCCTATTCCCCATTGAATGAACGTTCGGCTACTGGTCAATCGTCGTTCAATCAGGCAGGCTGGCAGCCGGTGCAGGATTCACTGGCTTTGTATGTGGGCGGTCCAGATGGAACCCAAACCCGCGACCCACTGCGTGACAGACAGGTAGTTCAGCAATTTTTACGGGCACACGAGCGAGCGCAATTGGTACGTAGCCCAACAGACCAAACTCAAACGGCTTCATTACCCAACTCAACCTGGTTAGTCCTGTTGCTTGTATGCTTTACCGCTCTGTGGGTAGAGCCGAAGATGCGGTAAGCTTTCTACTTCTGAATCATCGACAGAAGCAGTTCAGGCTCATTGGTCGTGATGAAATCAACCTGCTGGCCCAGCAACCAGCTTAAATCAGCTTTGTCGTTTACCGTCCAAACATTGGTAGTGAGTTTCCGTTGGCGAGCGTCCTGAATCCAGGCTTCATTTTTCCGAACGACATTCTGGTGATAATCGAACCCATCCAAATGATCGGCGGCTAATTGCTCCGGTGTTTTATCGCCCATCAAATACGATACTTTAGCTTCTGGGGTCAAAGCCTTTACTTTCTTGCAGACATCGTAATCGAAGGCAATATAGTCGACCCAGGCCTGGGCCTTCATCTGGTGAACCATCTTAACCACACGCTCCGTCAACGCCAGCGATCGCTCCTTCCCAAGTCGTGACGTTTTTATTTCAAGGATCAGCTTTGTTTTCGTCTGCTTCATCCCTTCCGACAAATAAGCAGCTAGGGTTGGTAACGACTCTCCGTTGCTCAGTTTAACCTTTTCCAGTTCAGTAGCGGGCGTTTTTTCGATTTCGATACCCTGGATAGTATGATCGTGGTTGACGAAGAGTACTGAATCGGATGACATATGCACATCGAATTCACTGCCCATACAGCCCAGTTTAATGGCATTCTGGAGAGACGTTAACGAATTTTCGGTTGTACCCGCCTGTTTCCAGGCTCCACGGTGAGCAATCACCTGATTCCGAATGAAGGTATCTTTTACCACCCGGAAAGTATCACGCACTGTTCCTTTCGCCCCAACCCCCTCTACAACAACATCATACCAGGGTCTATCGGCATTAGCCGCTTCCGTTTTAATAGAAAGCAAATTGGCCTTGTCTAGCGAAAACAGTTTGGCGTTAGGACCTTTTAGTGATAACCGCTTTATGGGCTCTTGCGCCTGTAATGCTCCAATGGTTAGTTGCGACGGCGTATAGGTGTAGTTATTGAGAGAAAACACAGATTGCGCCATTCCAGACAACATGCCAGCAGTAGACATAACAACAAGTAGAAAAGCGGCTTTACCAGATAAATTCATGGGAGCGTTAAGCAAATAGTTCAATAAAAAGAGGAAGAACCGACAGAGCTACTTTAATTCAACTGGCTAGTCTTCCAGAAATAGTGTGCGAATAAAGGCTAAAAACAGAAAAAAGGTAATCCCACAGAGATTACCTTTTCGTTATTAATCGTTCACTTTTCTATAAATACGGTGGCTGGTTACCGAAGCGAATTGGTGTTCGTATCCGCTTTTTCGGTCGATTGGCCATGCTGTTTATGTCTATAATGACCATCGCAACCGTCATGATGCGCTCCATAAGGAGGCCCATAATAGCCCCGGTGGCCCCAATAGTGATAACCGGCCGACCGTGGCCCTACGAAAGCCATCAGGCCCCCGAATGTGAGGGCTGCGGCAAGCACCACAGCCCATGGGTTTAAGCGTTGTCTCATTAGTTTCGTCGTTTAAATCGTGGTTGTTCCTTCGTTTGTTTTTGTTTCGGTAGTTTTCCAATCGGAGTAGCCCCCACAACGTCCCTGTTCGAAACGCTGCTTAAACTGGTTGTACTCGTCATCACTCATTTGCCGGATTCGATCGGCAAAGGCAGGCATATAGCCGAAGCGCCGTGACCGCCATCCCCCTCGTCGGAAACGCCCCCCGCCAAAAAGCCGGAACAGCGTACCGATGATGACAAAAAAGAGGATAACGCGCAGCAGGAAGAACGGCATAATGAATAAAGCAGCGCCCAAAAGTACACCAGCTAAAATCGACCTTAACAGATTGTTGTTCATTGTATGTTGTGTTTAATTTGTTGTTCTACATAGGTTGACGAACAAGGACAAAAAATACTTTACGCTTTTCTAAATTTTTTCTAGTTTCGCTTCTTTGCAACCAGAATGAAGTGATTGGCTACGTTTACTTACACAAAATGTTTGCTGTTTGCCATCTGGTATTTTCTGTTCTGTATGAATCTCTAACTAGCATGCGTACGCTCCGTAGTTCATACTTTCATTTTACCATAGTTATTCTGTTCGTTTTGTATAATTAGTGCGTTTGCTGCTTTATCCGCTTCTCTATTTATAGGCCTATGAAAGCCATCCGGTCTATACACCGACAACCGTCGAGTTGGGTGGTTTGTCTCTGTACCTTATTCTGGTTATCACCCTGGGCGCATACCAGCAGAGCTCAGTCATTACCTACCCCAGAAATCATCACCAGTCAACAAGGGCTGCCCCAGGCATTCGTGCCTTCTATCCTGCAAGACAATCAGGGATTTATCTGGATAGCAACCCGAGATGGATTGTGCCGTTACGACGGTAATAGCTTCAAGGTCTTCCAGCCTTCGCCCGAGGGAAAACCCTCACTATCGTCATCAGAAGTAACGAAAATGGTACTAGACCATCAGGGTAACATTTGGATTATCAGCGAAACCGGCGATCTGGATTTGTTTGACCCTGCTCATGAAACCTTTATCAATGTCTCAAGGCAAGCGTTTTATCAACAGCAACTTGGTACGGTAGCGCTGGAATCTATTTATTTTGATTCCCGGAATCGTCTCTGGCTTTGCATTCGTGGGCAGGGTCTGGCACTAGTAGATATTGCGAAAAAGCAGATTCGCCGATACCGAAAGCAAATCGGTCATTCAAGTACATTAGGCAGTGATTCCGTTCGGGCCATTATTGAGGATCGTACCAATAGAAACCATTTGTGGATTGCTACCTATTGGGGGCTCGACCGTCTGGATCGGCGCACAGGTCAATTCACGCACTACCGCCATCAGGCTACTCCCACATCATTGCCAGAAAACCTTGTAAAAGATTTGCACCAGTTGCCAGATGGTACGATTCTGGCTCGGTCTGTCAGGCATGTAAGTCTGTTCGACCCCCAACTAGGTATTGTTCGGGAAACATATCCATTACCTGTACAGGAGGCCTGGTGGAACTGGACACCGCTGGTAGCCTCTCAAGTCCCCAACATCCTTTTATCAAATGCAACCCTCTTACTCCAATACAGCAAAAATAAAGGGGTAACCGAGTTTGTCAGACTCCCCCAGGGCTTGCAGGCACAAAGCTTGTTTATCGACCGTTCGGATGTACTTTGGGTTGGCACAAATGGAGGAGGAATACTCAAATACAATCTCAAAGCCAGCGCGTTCACCGCCACGCCGTATCAGCATTCGTTTTATGCTGATTTACTCATTCGAGAACTTGGAGTCTCCGCTGATCGTATTCCTAAACTACCCGCAGACTGGTCTTATCTGTTTCGATCAACGACTGATAGCAGCGGAAAGATTTGGTTTAATATCCGCACCTCCCCGTTCTACCAGTTCGATCCGTCTACTCGGCAGCTTAACGCCATTCCTTTTCCTATCCATTTATCCCCCGTTTCGTCCAACCTGCCAGTTCCTATGGCGACCGATCCGGCAGGGCACATATGGGCAGTATATGACTCGGTAGCGTTATGGTACGACAACAACCAGCATCAATGGATCCGTTTTAAGCACCAGCTCAGTGAAGTATCGGCTCATACAGAGATCGAGAATATCGTTGTCGACAGGCAGGCGCTCTGGCTGGCAACCAGATCCAAAGGTCTTTACCGGGTCGATCGGATTTCGGGCCAAGTACGCCAATATGCCCACAAGCCCAACGAGGCCAGTTCGCTCAGCACTAACAACTTATTCTGTCTGTTTGCCGATCCGGCTAATCCAGCCATTCTCTGGATCGGTACGTTTGGCAGCGGCTTATGTCGGTTTGATAAGCGAACGGGTATGTGTCAACGATTGACAACCGCCAATGGCCTACCCAATAATGTTATTTATGCAGCCATACCCGATCGGCAGGGTGCCTTGTGGATTGCTACCAATCAGGGGCTGGGGCGCATGGATCGCCGGACATTACGAACGCGTATTTATACACGGGAAGATGGACTAGCAGGTAATGAATTTAACCGCCAACATCTTCTGCAACACCCCAACGGCCGTATTTACCTCGGTGGGCTGGAAGGTATCACCTCCTTCAATCCAGGGAATCTACGGGAAGATACATACCCAACTCCGGTTCAGATCACCTCCGTCCAGATCAATAATCAACCAATGGGCCCCGACGCAGCTCCAGCCCAAACGCTGGCGGACCTTACACTTCCTTATGATAAAAACTTTGTGACGGTTCAGTTTGCTGCCATGCAATATAATCGGCGCAACAAACTCCGCTATCGGTATCAGTTAGAAGGATTAGAGAAAAACTGGACTGAAACCGATAGGCCCATTGTTGTTTACACGGGTTTACAACCAGGTCATTATACCCTCCGCCTGAATGCTGCCAATACATCAGATGTATGGAGTCCGAACATACGTACACTTTCTTTAACCATAAAACCACCTTTCTGGGATACCTGGTGGGCCTACATACTATATATGCTGGCTGGTAGCGGCATAGTGCTTGGGCTAGTTCGAGCGTCGATCCAACGAGGTAAACTTCAGCAGTCGATGCTATTGAAGCAGAGGGAAGTAGAACTGAAGCATCAGGAAGCGGAACAGCTGCGGGCTACCAATGAGATGAAAACCCGTTTTTTCACCAACATCACTCATGAATTTCGTACCCCTTTAACATTGATTCTTGCTCCCGCTGAGCAGATGGTCCGCGAAAATCCAGACCCCAGAAACCGAAAGCGCCTAGTGACCATTGAACAAAACGCCCATCAACTCCTGCGGCTCATTAACCAGTTACTGGATTTGTCGAAGTTGGAAGCCAGTGTTATGCCAGTCCATGAGTCCAGGGACGATATTACGGAATGCCTCAGTCGGTGGTTGCACCCCCTAACTGAACAGGCTATCGTACAGGGACTTGAGCTAACTATTCAGAGCGAAGTATCCGGGACTTATTGCTTCGATGCCGAGAAGTTAGAACGCATTGTCTATAATCTAACGGCCAATGCACTCAACTTCACCAAGTCGGGAAGCATAACGGTTTCGGTAAACAGTATAGATACAGGCATCCGATTGAGTATCGCCGATACCGGAATCGGTATTTCTGCCCAGGACCTCCCTCATATTTTTGACCGATTTTATCAAGCCAATCAGGACTACACAATTACACCAGTCTATCCGGGTACGGGTATTGGCCTGGCGCTTGTTAAGGAACTGGTACTTCTTCAGAAAGGAACTATTAATGCCGAAAGCACGCTGAATAAAGGCACAACATTTACGGTTGAGCTACCTTATCAGAAAGCAGAACCTCAGGTTGAAAACTCAGACTTGTTGGTAGCTGACTCCTGGGGTACCTCAGAAGATCTGGAACGCCCACGTATTCTGATTGTAGAAGACAAGATCGAACTAGCTCATTTAATCGCAGAAAGTTTACCGACCACATATCGCATTCGGCGGGCGGTCAATGGACGCGACGGGTTAGAACTGGCAACCGAACAATTACCTGATCTGGTCATCTCAGATGTTATGATGCCACAAATGGATGGCTTTACGCTCTGCAGCAAATTGAAAACTGACCTGCGTACGAGTCATATCCCGGTTATTTTGCTCACGGCAAAAGTGTCGGCCGAAAATCGAATGGAGGGTTTGTCATACGGTGCCGACGACTATCTGACTAAGCCTTTCCAGATGCAGGAACTACAACTTCGGGTGCATAACCTGCTCACCAGTCGACGCCGGCTCCGGGATTGGATTCGCACCAGCCTAACCACTGTGGAGGGTCAATCGGCCCAACCTACTCCCGAACAGATGGACCCGTTCCTGGATCGCCTTTATGAACTGATGGAGATGAATCTGGGCGATACTGAATTTGGCGTCGACCGCATGATGGTGGAATTGGGTATGAGTAGAACCAATCTGTTCCGTAAGGTAAAAGCGCTGACAGACCTTTCGGCCAATGATTTGCTGCGCCAGTATCGGCTGAAGCGGGCGACTCAACTTTTACGAGCAGGCTATCCTGTTACGGATACTGCCTACCAGGTTGGTTTCGATAGCCCGGCCTATTTTACCAAATGCTTCCGGGAAACCTATCAACTCACACCCCGCGAATTTGCTGCCCAGGCTTGAAAACCTGTACGTCCGGTTTTGCCAGGTATGTTGCTCATGACCGATCTTTTCCCCAACGCCGTCGCCACTCTGTTTTAAATTGAGAACGTTCATCATCAGACATCTGCCGCCATTTTTCACGCCATTGGTGCCGGGGTCCATAAGGTGGTCCTCCACCCGATGGATTGAACCGGAAACCGCCGAACAGAATCCGAAACAGGACCAATAACCCCAATGCCTGCCAATAGGAAACGGCCTTTACTGGCGCAACAGCTACCAGTACCTGGTTCCAGAGCCAGTAAACAACGTACGTTATCCCGAGTAGGGCTACCAGGAAAAATAAAGGAAAAAAGCCAAACCGTCTTCGTCCGTAGCGGGGTCTCATCGTCTTAGAGGTTATCGAGTTCGTCGTAAAGAGATTGAAGCCGCTTCCGCAAGTGCTGAACGGCATAACGCTTTCTTGAAATAATCGTTTTCAGGTTTTCGCCGGTTTCATCGGCTATTTCCTGTAAGGTTCGGTCTTCCAGTTCATTCTGAACAAATACGGTGCGCTGGTTCTCGGGTAGTTCGTCCAGTGCCCGCATCAGTTCATCCCAGAAAATATCCTTAAAAAACTGGTCTTCGGGCGTTCGAGGGTCCGAAAGCAGGATTTCCCGGAGGCTAACGTCTCCTTCGTCGTCTTCAATCATCAATTCCGACAATGGATCTTCCTTTTTCTTCCGATAAGCGTCGGTTATGCGATTGCGCGCTACCTGATAGAGCCAGCCGCTAATACTTTCAATTGCGTCCAGATCAACAACTTTACTCAACTGAAACCAAACATCCTGCAAAATATCTTCGGCATCTTCGTCCGAACGCACCTGCCCCCGGATAAACCGCGACAGACGGTTTCCGTACTCTCTGACGGTACCGATAATGGTGCGCTTCGGTTTTTCAGGCATGGGTCAACGTATACAACGAGTTACGTATCCGTGCGGTCTTTTAGTTCCTTCAACACATCGGCCAGGGTCCGAAATCGATTTGCGTCCCCGATTAAACTTAGTCCCGACATAATGAGCGCGTAACCACCCGTACTGATCCAGAACCAGGGCTTCGCTTTCTGCTCCCTGAGCTTTGCCCCTTCCAGTAATACGGCTAACCCACTGCCCAGTAGCATAGCACCACCGCCACCCAGCAACCAGTATTTAGTAATCAGACTTCGTTCACGTTGTGTTTTCATACAGTTTTTTCTACTATTTCCGTAAGCAAAACCAGGTTTAGGGAGCCAAGTTTACAAAAAATCCAGAAACCTCTTCATGCCCCCGAATCGAGCAGGGAAAATACGCAAAAACGCGGAGCCCGAACAATCCCTGTACCTGTTGGAGAGGCCTTCTACTAGTGTACACGGCTAGTTATACAGAATAGCATCAATGGTTCATGAATACCCCAGGGGCGTTTTCACTGGCTAAACGGTTCGTCGTTCTGTGGGCGATTCAGGGACGTAGTGCGGTATATCGCCAGCCCTGAAATCCACTCATGGCAGGGCCTTTATAAACAGGATGCCAGTTGGCACAGATCAGTACCTTCCCTTTCTGGTTTCGCTGACTATACCAGGTCCAGTTGGCGGCCTCATCAGCGTCGACAATATCAAAGTAGCCCCTTACCTGATCGTCGTATACCATATAGCAAAGCGATCCGATCAAATTTTCTTTCGGCAAACGCGGCATTCGGACTGTCCACCATCGTGGCGTTTCTTCTCCTGGCCAGATCGTTTCGCCATCACATCGTTCAACGACAGCTCGGGCTTTTTCCCATGTTGGAAACCGACTTTTAGGAATCGTAGCAATTATATTTTTCATTCAATAAATGTATAACGAAGTAAACAGTGGCTCATTTGACTTTATACTGAGCATTTAGCACCAGCCCCAATTATATTGTGTGTTTAGTGGTAAAACCATCCCTTTAACTTCCGGTTTACAAAAAATATGTATCTTACCCGCTAGTAATGGCTAGTTCAAATCAGCCCGACACGATTTAACCTCCTATTGTCAATGCCCGTATTCACCCTCGGTATCGAAGAAGAGTTTCAAACCATTGACCCCAGCACCGGCGAGTTACGCTCGCACATGTCGAAGATTGTTGACGGTGGTCAGATTGTCCTTCAGGAACGAGTAAAAGCAGAAATGCACCAGGCCGTTGTTGAAGTCGGAACGAATATCTGCAACAATATTCAGGATGCCCGCCAGGAGGTGACATACCTCCGGAAGATGATTATCGAACTGGCCGAGAAGCAAAACCTCAAGATTGCGGCTGCTGGTACGCACCCATTCTCCGACTGGCAGGAACAGCTTATTACGCCCAATGAACGCTACGACCGACTGATTGAAGAAATGCGGGATGTAGCTCGTTCCAACCTGATTTTTGGGCTACACGTTCATGTCGGCATCGAAAGCCGGAACGAAGGAATCCAGATTATGAACGCAGTACGGTATTTCCTGCCGCATATCTACGCTTTATCGACCAATTCACCCTTCTGGCGAGGGCGCAATACAGGGTTCAAATCGTATCGATCGAAGGTGTTCGACAAGTTTCCGCGCACGGGTATCCCCGATTTCTTTTCGTCGGCTGCCGAATACGACGAGTACATCAATCTACTGGTGAAAACGGGCTGTATCGACAATGGGAAGAAAATCTGGTGGGACATTCGGTTACACCCCTTTTTTAACACCATCGAATTCCGGATCTGCGATGTACCGATGCGAGTCGATGAAACCATTTGTCTGGCTGCCATTATGCAGGCACTCGTTGCCAAAATCTATAAGCTTCACAAGCAAAATCTGAATTTCCGTCCGTATCGACGCATTCTGATCAACGAAAACAAATGGCGGGCGGCCCGATACGGTATCGAAGGAAAACTAATCGATTTTGGTAAACAGGAAGAAGTGCCAACTCATCAGCTTATTCATGAATTGCTTAATTTTATTGATGATGTAGTGGATGAGCTGGGTAGTCGCGCCGAGTGTGAATATGTGCTGAAGATCCTGGAAATGGGTACCGGAGCTGATCGTCAACTAGCTGCTTTCCAACAGACCAACAGCCTGAAAAGCGTCGTTGATTATATTGTCGAGGAAACTTCTTACGGCGTCCTATAGTTATTCTCTGAACCACCGTCGTCAACTAACTAACTGCAATACAACCACCTATGAACTTGATAAAAATAGCCGTTCTGGATATGAATAATAGCCATGCCAATGAAGGCATGCGCTGTATTCTGCACGCGATTCGAAATATCCAGGGGAGCGAGCCAATAGAGCTTGCCCTCGATATTTTCGATGTTCGGTCAAAAGATGAAGTCCCTGATCTGGAGTACGACATTTATATTTCGTCGGGTGGTCCGGGAAGTCCTCTGGCTTCGCCAGATCATTGGGAGGCCCACTATTTTGAACTCATCGACCAGATTATCGACTGGAATAAGCATAACGATCGAAAGAAATATGTTTTCCTGATCTGCCACTCATTTCAATTGGTTGTCCGGCACCTTGACCTGGGCTTATTAAGCCGACGGAAGTCTACCTCCTTCGGCATTTTTCCGGTGCATAAAACGGAAGAAGGTATAGACGAAACCCTGCTGGAAGGACTACCCGATCCGTTCTTTGCCGTCGACTCACGCGATTTTCAGATTACAGAACCCAATATGGAACGGCTGGACGAAATGGGTGCCAGCATTTTATGTCTTGAAAAAATCCGTCCTCATGTGCTACTCGAGCGGGCAGTTATGGCGATCCGGTTCTCGCCCGAAATTATTGGGACTCAGTTCCACCCAGAGGCCGACAACGAGGGTATGTTGCGGTATTTTCTACAAGACGAAAAACGGAATCATATTGTCCTGAATTTTGGCCAGGAGAAATACGATGCGATGGTATCATACTTACAGGACCCGGACAAAATCGCTCTGACAGAGTCTATTATTCTGCCTGGCTTCTTGCGGCAGGCGATCGAAGAGTTAACTGCAACTGATCTGTTTCTCGAACAAAATTAACTTTAGACAGGCTCTCCAGGATGGATTTGATTTATCGTAAATCCATCCTGGAGAGCCTGTCATACTACCCTTATGATTCAGTCTGTTCGCCAAACCTACAACCAAGCCTTTAGCCCGGAGCAATACCGGGCTTTTTTAGCGAAAATAGATACCGATCTGCCTGGCCAGCTCGATTTTCGCGTTGCCGAAACGCCCGTTTTCGTCCCAAAAGTATTAACAGACAAACTTTTGCAAGCCTGCAGCGATATTATTGGGGTAATTACCCGCGATGATTTCAAAGCATTGACCGAGAAAGCCATTCCAGCGGGGCAGCTTGTACCAAACGAAGATGAGCATACGCAGTTTCTGGCCGTCGATTTTGCCGTCTGCCACGACGAGCAGGGTGAATTAACCCCACAGCTTATTGAATTACAGGGCTTTCCGTCACTGTACGGCTTCCAGCCATACCTAGCCAGTCTGTTTCGCAGCTTCTACCCGATCCCCGAAAGCCTCTCGCATCTGTTCACGGTTAACACCAACGCCGAGTATCTGGAACGTCTCCGTCAGTTGCTGGTCGGGGATTACAACCCAGAGGAAGTGATTCTGCTGGAAATCTACCCGGAAAAGCAAAAAACGCGGATCGACTTTGTACTGACCGAGAAACACACGGGTGTTGGGCCAGTTTGTCTGACGAAAATCCGGAAGGAAGGTCGGTCGTTATACTACGAAAAAGACGGTCGTCAGATTCAAATCAAACGGATTTATAACCGACTCATTTTCGATGATTTACAGAATTTCCCAGATCTTGAAACAGACTTTCACCTCACCGACGATGTGGATGTGGAATGGGTCGGGCATCCAAACTGGTTTTTCCGAATCAGCAAATACACCCTGCCGCTGTTGAAAAGCCCTTACATTCCAACGAGTTATTACCTTTCCGACCTGACCGATTATCCCACTGATCTGGAAAATTACGTGCTGAAACCCCTGTTCTCATTTGCGGGCAGTGGCGTCAAACTGCACATAACCCAGGCCGACCTGGATGCGATTCCCACCGATCAGCGCGACGGGTACCTGCTCCAGCGCAAGGTAAAATACGAACCCGTCATTCAGTCGCCAGATGGGCTGGTCAAGTGCGAAATTCGTATGCTGTTTATCTGGCCCAAAGCCGATCCGAAACCCACCCTCATCACCAATCTCAGCCGTCTGAGCCGGGGCGAAATGATTGGGGTCAACTTCAATAAAAACAAAGATTGGGTTGGTGGCTCTGTCTGTTTCTTTGAGAAATAAGGTTTAGTTTTTAAACGCAAAGGCGCAACAGATTCGCAGAGACCACTAAGGTTTTGCGTTCTTTGCGAATTCATTGTGTCTTCTCGTTTAACGATAATTTTCTATGGACCCTCAACCAGTTTCTCTTACGGAAAAAGCATTATTCGATCTTACCGATAAAGTAGCCATCATTACCGGAGCCAGCAAAGGCATTGGCGAAGACATAGCCCGCGTATTTGCCCGCTTTGGAGCCAAAGTCGTCGTTAGTAGTCGCAAGCAGGATGCCTGCGATGCACTCGCAGCCGACATTCGGGCACAGGGTGGCGAAGCAACGGGCATTGCTGCACACGTAGGCGATTCTGACCAGCTCAGGCAATTGGTCGAAAAAACCATTGCCACCTACGGCGGCATTGATATTCTGGTAAATAACGCGGCCTCTAACCCTGTTTTTGGTCCTGCTCTGGAATGCGACGGTGGTGCTTTCGATAAAATTATGCAGGCGAATGTAAAGGCCCCATTTGAACTGAGTAAGCTTTGTTACCCAAGCATGAAAGAACGAGGGGGGGGCAGTGTAATCATGATCAGCAGCATTGCCGGACATACCCCCGACCCTGGCCTGGGTATCTACAGCGTCAGCAAAGCATCGCTGAATATGCTTACCAAAGTACTGGCCAAAGAATGGGGAACAGATGGCATTCGGGTCAATGCTATTTGTCCCGGTCTGATAAAAACCAAATTCAGCCAGGCGCTTTGGCAAAACGAGAAAATACTCGACCATTTCACCAAACGCCTGCCTATTGCCCGCATGGGTAACCCCGACGAAATCAGCCCATTGGCGCTATTTTTAGCCTCAGATGCGTCGTCTTACAGTACGGGCAGCTTGTTTTACGCCGATGGCGGCACGGTGATTTAAGAACGCTCCTCTAATACATCTCGTATTCGAAGGCAGTTATAACTTTTCCAGGTCCAGGTGTAATTATCTTTGTTAGCCTCCCATATGAATCATATTCGTAATCATATTGGGCAAATATTATATTGTTTCTATTGAACGTATTACTCTGATAAAAGCTATTCTGCTTAAAGGTATACCCATTAAACGTATCAGGATCGGGCAGACCAGTAAACAATCCATAAAAAGGATTAGGTTTATCATCAAATTGATATGTACGGGTAGAAACTAGCTCCGTCTCTCCTGAATATGTAACTTTTGTCTTTTTTATAGCCGCTACATTCCCGTCTTTATAGCTATATTCATAAATAAACCCATCACCAAATACATCATTAAAATCGGTTACTCTGATTGGCTGCCTATTACTTCCATATTGATACGAAATGGTTTCTTTAGCTAGCCTATTATCATTGGCATCTGGAGAATCTATCCTATATTTTATAAGTGAAATATTGCCATTGGCGTCATATTGATATGTATAACTGCCGGGATATATAGTCCCATGGCCAGTTCCATCAGGCTGCTTTTCCATGAGGATTAGTCTACCCCTGGCATCATATCGAAAAACAGTTTTATAATACAGGTCATAGTTACTGGTCTTTCGTCGATCACTATAGGCCTTATCCATACTGCTCAATCGACCGTTACCAGAATAATAATACGTGTCTGTTAAGTATTGTTGGTCACCTTGCATAGTAACTTTTTTTATTCGAAACTGGGCTCCTGTTGGTAAATCATCTTTGCAGGAAATGAGAAGGATCAAACTTACTAAAACAGGAAGCCAACGTACAATACATGTTTTCATAAACGCACTTATAACAGTTTGACTAAGTTAGTGCAGATATTAGCCCTGGAACGAGCCTTTGACGATTACTAAAAATTTCAGCCATTATAAATCTACTAACGAACATACGTTAAAAAGGCAAAACAATGCAACCACCTATTGAAACGCGTGAAGTGTGGCTACGTGGGCCACTTGCCGATATGCCTCCCTTGCTTCAGCCGATTGCTCATGCGCTGATGCAGGCACAGGAGGAACTTCACATTCTTATGCAGGATTTCCCAGACAATTTGCTTTGGGAACGCCCTGCGAATGTTGCCTCTGTCGGCTTTCACTTACAACACCTGACGGGTGTACTGGATCGACTCCTTACCTATGCCCGTACCGAAGCCCTTTCGTCTGAGCAGTTAGCCGCCTTAGCCGCCGAAGGGAAGCCAACAGCCCCGATACCAACTGTTCAGGAGTTAGTGCAACAGTTTGATGTGCAGGTTGATAAGGCACTTACTCAGCTTCGAGACACAAAGGAAGAAACGCTAACCGAAATTCGGGGTGTTGGGCGGGCGCAATTGCCTTCTACCGTGATTGGTCTGTTAACCCATGCTGCCGAACATACGATGCGGCATATTGGACAACTATCTGTCACTGTGCGAATTATAATGCATTGAACCGATAAGACGCAACAGGCGCTGAGAAACGTGAACATATTGAGTCCATAACTTCCTTGCAGTTCCATCTACATGAATCATCCAGATTGCTTAACAGTTTAAGCGGTTTTTAAGTTACTCTTTATCGGCGTTTCATCCGAGCGACCGATTTTTCAGCAGAAAAGCTCATCAGAAGGTGGGTCTGTTCACTAAAACCATTCTTAAACTTATGAAAACGTCCGTTTGGGCTGCCTGCGTGGTAGCTGCTCTTTGCGCTAATACGGCTTTTGCCACTCCTTCACAGGATAAACCCGTTACCAAAACCACAACGACGACAACCGTAAAGAAAACCACTCCGGTCAAGTCAAAAACAATGACTAAGTCGGTTCATAAAAAACATGTAAAGCAAAGCACGGAATAGCTTATCATAAACAAAAAAGCAGCCCACTTAACGTAGGCTGCTTTTTTGTTTTCAGGCCATCCTTAAAAAACTATTGGACGGATAAAATTTTAAATTCAGTGCGTCGATTTTGCTGGTGCTCGCTTTCATTACAGTTTACTCCATCGACGCAACCATTGAGAATCTCCGACTCTCCATACCCACGAGCGACAAGCCGATTCGCCGAAACTCCCCTTGATACCAGATAGTCCATAGCAGCCCGGGCACGGTTTTCGGACAAACGCAGGTTATAAGCATCTGTAGCCCGGGCATCTGTATGCGACCGAAGTTCAATCTGCATTTGTGGATATTCTTTCAGGATAGCCAGCACATGGTCAAGTTCGTGGGCAGCGTCGGCCCGGATAAAGAACTTGTTCAGATCGTAGTAGATGTTTTTGAGCTGGAATACATCCCCTACTCCATATAGTCCCAGCGAATCGGTAACCACCTTAGTTTTACGTTTGGCTTTACCGTATTGCGCTTTTTTGGTTGCATAACGATCTTTCTGTGCAGTAATGGTGTACGGTGCATTCGGTTTCACATCGAATTCGTACCCCCCATCCGGGCCAGTCATTACCGTCTGTTCGGTTTTATCCTTCTCATTCCGAAGCGTCACCCGAACCCCTTTAGCAGGCTGCTGATCCACTTCCGTTTTAATGACCCCTTTCACCAGCGTATTCTCTGACCGTTCAAGATAAATCGATACGTTCATGACGGGTTTGGGCGACTGAGTCAGGGTTGAGAACCGAACACTGTTCATAGCATACCCTTCTTTAATCGCTTTGAATTCGTATTCAGTATTGGTATCAACGCATAAATCTGTTCGACCCTGCACATCAGTTATACGGAGGTCCTGGTTCACTCCATTTCGCATAATCCGAACATCCGCATTTTCGAGGGGTGTATTCGTTTTAGCATCGTACACCAGAATGTTAAGCTGTTTACAGGTACGCCGGAACGAATAAATATCATCGTCGCTCACGCCCTTTTTCCGGTTGCTGCTTACATAGCCCGACGTACGATTCTTATCCGTAATAAACCCAAAATCATCTTTTTCCGAATTGATCGGTGCCCCTACGTTCTGTACGCCTTTATAGGCAATTCCATCCTTAAGCTCAGCGACAAATACGTCCAGCCCGCCCAGCCCTTCATGACCATCCGACGAGAAGTACAGGTTATCGCCTTCGGCAACAAAGGGGAACATTTCATTTCCCTCAGTATTGATCTCCTTACCCATATTTACGGGCGTACCCCATTGGCCGTTATTAAACTCAACGACATAAATATCGGTACCACCGTATCCACCCGGCATATCCGAGGCAAAGTACATTTTAGTGTTGTCGGGGGAGAAGGCCGGGTGACCTACAGAGTATTCATTACTGTTGAATGGCAACTCCTGAATCTCGACCCATTTACCATTTCGGTTCACGGAAGAGTACAATTTCAATTTCCGTACACCGTCCGAACTTTTTCCAGCTTTTCCCTTGCTTGTGTTGTTCCGGGTAAAGACAATAAAGTTCTGATCTTTGGTAAATGTCATTGGACCTTCGTGGTACTTCGTATTAATAGTACGGCTGAAAATTTCCGTTTTACTCAACTTCGTTTGTTCAACAGCCGGATCTGCAGCACCGGGTTTTGCATCGCTACCTCCGCCCAGCACAGCCGAGTTACCGGGTCGCATCAAATCGGCTCCCGGCACACGAAGCTGGTTGGTATCCGGGTGAAAATAAAGGTCCAGAAAAGGTGTCTGATTCCAGTTAAAGACTCGTTTCAACACGCCTGACTCATCCCGCGCCGATACGAAAACCAGCCCGTTTTTGTAGTACATCGGGCTAAAATCAGCCTGTCGGGAATTGATTGGAAGACTATACATCCGGTATGATGACGAGTCCTGATAAAAGCGGCTCATATCCATGTATGAAACCGTAAAACGACGCCCTCGGAGGTCCTGAGACTGTTTTTCGCCATATTGGCTATACATTTTCTGGGAATCCCGATACTTGCCGTTGGCCGCCAGCGCCTGTGCATAGTAGAGGTACACTTCACTATCGAGATCAGTGTAGTCTTTTACCAGCTCTCCATAAACCCGCTCAGCATTACGGGTATCCTGTAGTTTTCGGTAGCTATAGCCTAACTTAATCAGGGCTTCACGAGTCTCGGCGGGGTCTTTCTTTCGGTCGGCCCGCAGAAACTCCTCGTACGCCCGCACTGCGCTGACATAACTAAGATTGTCGAACTGCTTATTAGCCGCTCGTAGCCGCGCACTTTGTGCCTGAGCAGTCAGGCTCCAGAAGGCCAGTCCTGCAATGATTAGGACCTGTACAATTCGGTTCATGGTGTTAGTACATTAATAGAAACTTTGGGCTCGCCCGAAAGCTATCAAATAAGATGCCAACTTTTTATCAACTCATTAAAAGCTAGCGCAAAACAGGCCAACTTTTCACCGAACACCAAAAAAATACAATTTAATATAACTAACACGACTTACCAAATCGTTTACTAAGCAATAACTAACTGTAACGTTTTCTTCGTTTCGGGCACAATTCGAAACCGATGGTCGATTCGGCGGCCAATTACCCAGGCAATCTGTCCGTCAGTCAGCATCACCAAAACCTGCTCTCGTTCCGCACGGGTCACTTTAAGATCATTCAGAAAGTCACTTACTAGTTTACTCCCTTGGAGGCCCAACGGTCGGAACCGATCGCCCAATCGCCACGAACGAATCGTAAGAGGAAAGTTGATTTTATCGGCATCCAGGCAGGCAATAGTTGGAACTGAAGAGGGTCGATAATCAACTGGTCTTTCATCGAGTACCATCCTAAGCGTTTTACCATCAGGAAGCAGAATCGGTTCAGCAGGCACTTCTGACAATGTTATTTCATAATCATAGTGATCAGGCAACGGTTCAAGTAATAACCCAGCCCGCTCATGCACTACCCGGTGTGTACCCGACAGAAATACCTGTCCGACTTCCTGATCAAGTGCTTCTATCATTTGCTCCACCTGAGTTTCTGTAAAGCCAAACCGTTTAAGCCACTCGGTCAACCGAAAGGACAGCTCGGATACGTTGTTCAATTTGTTCGTAGGGAGCAGGATCGCTTCGCCCTGTAGTTCGGCTATCTCCTGCCAGGAACGGTTTAGTTCGGCTTTCATCAACTGCTCAGCTGCCCGGAGTCGTTCAACCGTGCGGGGTACTGTTTGCCACAAGGCGGGGTTTATTCCTGCTAATACCGGTACCACATGATGGCGAATCCGGTTCCGAGCATACTTATCCTCAGGATTTGAGCTATCTTCCCGATACATAAGATTTTGTTCCGCCAAATACGTAGCCAGTCGATCACGGGTAGTAAACAGGAGTGGGCGCACTACATCATTCTGACGACTGGCAATACCATGCAAACCAGCCAGACCTGTACCACGCGTTAAATTGAGCAACAGGGTCTCAAGAACATCGTTTTGATGGTGTGCTGTTGCCACACAGGCGTAGGAGAACTGCTGAAGCAATTCCGCAAACCAATTGTAGCGAAGTTCCCGGGCTGCCATCTGAATCGAAATCCCTTTTTCGGCGGCAAACGCAGCTGTCTTGAATGTGGTAAGATGAAACGGAACCCCATACTGTTCAGCCTTGTTTTTCACAAAAAGCGCATCGGCATCGGATTCATTGGCCCGTAAACCAAAGTTAACGTGGGCAATGGCAAATGGCTGACGAATGCGATGGAACAGTTCGGTCATCACCATTGAATCAAGCCCACCGCTTACAGCCAGCAGCACCCGGTCGGTCGGGGCAAACAGGCGGTTGTCGTTAATAAATGCTAAAAAGTCCTGTTCCAACATCCGGTGTCGGCCTAATGCCGTAGTTTTGTCAATATGATTCGTTTATTCGTTCGTTTGCTAATGCTGGCCCTGGGGTTCAGTTTACTGGCACCATCTGGTAACGTTCTGGCGCAGGTCGCTCCTACTTCATCTACGGCTTCCGCCGGTGATAAAGTAGAGTTATTCCACGCCGATAGCCTGGTTGTGCTTAACGTTCCGGGCCAGGTGGTGCGCAAACTCCATAATAACGTGCGGTTACGGCATAAAGGTGTCCTCATGTACTGCAACCTGGCGGTTCAGAATGTGACCATGAATATAATTGAGGCTTACGGAAATGTCAGGCTCATTCAGGGAGATACCATTTCGGTGAAGGGCGATACCATGTTTTATTATGGCAGCACTCGTCAGGCCAATATGCGGGGCCACGTAACCATGCGCGATCGTAAAATGACCCTGACTACCGCACAGCTCGATTACAATATGGTATCGGGTATTGCGCACTACCCCACTCCGGGTCGTATTGTCGATAAGGAAAATACGCTAACCAGTCGGGAAGGGTATTATGATACGCGCACCAAGTTATTTACGTTTCGTCGGAATGTTCGACTAGTCAATACTAAAGGTATCCTGACAGCCGATTCATTACTGTACAACTCTACTTCACGCATTGCTACCTTTCAGGGCCCAACGCGCATCACCAATAAAGATGGGGTACTGACAGCCATTGCGGGTCAGTACAATACAACGACCGGAATCTCCAACTTCGAACGTCGGGCTACCGTCGAAACACCCAAATACCGCCTGACCGGCGACTCCCTCTATTACGATAACGCAACCGAACTCGGTATCGCCAAAGGCAAGGTCATTATGGTTGCTAAAGATCAGAAAGCGGTTATTCTGGGTGATCACGTCCGATACAATGGCAAAATAGGAATTTCACGCGTGACAGGTCATGCCGTGGCGAAAAGTATAGGGAACGAAGCTTCTAAAGACACCCTCTTTTTGCGAGCCGACACACTGTTCTCCTTCGATAACAAAGTAACCAATACACGTCGTCTTCTGGCTCATAAAAACGTTTTCGTTTATAAATCTGACCTACAAAGCAAATGTGATTCTCTTATTTACGACACGGCTGATTCGACTATTTATTTTTATAAAAAGCCGGTTGTCTGGAGCCAGAATAAATACCAGATGGAAGCCGACTCGATGCGGGCTTTGCTTAAAAACAATAGAATCAATACCCTCTTTTTAAAGACAAAATCTTTTGTTATTTCACTGGATACTCTAAAGAATTTTAACCAGATAAAAGGGCGTACGGTTACCGCTTATTTTACCACAAAACTAGTCTCGACAGATACGCTTCCCGACGCTCTGGCAAACAGTAAAACCGACCCGAAAAGTACGATTAAAGCTACTAGTCCAGGAAATAATTCAGCCGTTGCAACGAATAGCCTGCCTAAACGCGTACTAGAGAAAACAAGTACAGTACCCACCTCAAAAACGGCAACGCTACAGGAGCAAACCACGCTTGAGCGCGTCATCGTTGATGGCAATGGCCAAAGCATTTATTATGCACTCAACGAACAAAATAAAATGATTGGGTTGAATCACGTTGAATGCAGCAAAATGAACATTGAATTCAACGATAATAAAGTCGGCCGAATTCGATTTTACGGGCATCCGGATTCACAGTTGATTCCGCCCAAAGAAATCACAGGCGAGGTGCAGGAGCTTGACGGGTTTCGCTGGCGCGATGCCGAAAAGCCAACCAAAAATCAGGTTCTCTGGCTTGAAGTTCCGCCAAAAGAGCAGCCAGCGGTAAAAAAACCATTAAAAAATAAGGGTCAAACTAAACCTTTGGCTCAAAAATTGGTTCAAAAAGCTAATAATTGACCGTTTTAACAATTTTTTAGACGATACCCCGTTGACTTTGTCTTTTGCGGTGAATAGGTTTGTGTTGAATACGTGTGTATCTGAAGGAGACTTACATGAAACAATTTATACTTATTGGTGTATTGATGGGCTTGCTGACGGCAACGATCCCGATTAGGGCGCAGGTAGCGCTCCGGGATTCGGATGCTCGGAAAGGAAGCCGACTCGAACTGGGTCGAACATCATCACCCCAAAAAACCAGTTCGACCCGCTTACCATCACAACGCTTTTCGATGGTTCCCAATCCGAGTTTATCTGGGCTCGATCGGTCGATAACGCTTAACAAAAATAGCGCCATTAACGAACACTATCGGTCACTGTTGCTGCCGAAGTCGGGTTCTAAGTCAGCCGCTCGGGCAAGCTCAGCAGAAAATGCCCCAGCCTCTACACCCGAGCTGCGCGTTGCCGCTTCTCAGGAAATAAAAGCCGACAGCCGATTGTTCAACAGCGAGAAGCTCTGGGTTTCGAATGCGTATCCGAACCCGGCCGATGATGTCGCCGAACTCGACTATCAGTTTGCCGGAACTGGCTCAGAAGCGAAGTTGGCGCTGCTAAATATCCTTGGAACGCCCGTGGCAGGTTATGAGCAGATCGAACTCGAACCGGGCAATCGAAAAGTACGGATTGTGACACGGCCACTGGATACAGGTTACTATCTGTACCAACTCACCGTCGATGGTAAGAAAGTGGCAACCAAGCGGTTACTCGTCCGGCATCAGTAAACCCAAACAGCATTTGTTAAAATAATCTAAACAGCCGTATCTGTTGATTATTTTTGGCACTATCTCAGGCTGTACCGTCGTTAAAACGGTGTAGCCTGTATTTTTTTTGTATCTTTGCACGCATATGCAACAACGTCATTTCGGTAAGATTCTGCTAGGTATTTGCGTTATGTTTTTACTGGGCTCGTGTAGTCCATTCGCAAAATTGCAGAAAAGTGGTAGCGACGATCAGAAGTATAAAGGCGCTCTTGAATATTATGCTAAACGCGACTGGTATCGGGCTGGTCTATTGTTTGAGGAGTTGATTCCCGTTCTGAAAGGAAGTAATGAATCAGAGATGGCGCAATTTTATTACGCCTATACCCAGTTTCATCAACAGCAATACCTTCTGAGTGCTACGCTATTCAAGAAGTTTTACGAAACCTTCGCCCGATCCGACTATGCTCAGGAAGCGATGTATATGTATGCCTACTCGCTATACAAAGACACACCTTCCTTTAACCTCGACCAGTCGAATACCCTTACCGCTACGTCGGCCCTACAGGACTTTATCAACGCTTACCCCGACAGTAAATATAAAGAAGACGCTACGAAGCAAATTTTAGAACTCAGAGGCAAACTGGAACGGAAAGCATACGAGAAGGCTTTGCTGTATTACAAAACAAGTGGCTTTAATATTGCCGCCTATAAATCGGCTGTAGTAGCGATCAATAACTTCCAGAAAGAGTTTCCTGATTCGGAATATAACGAAGAACTAGCCTTCAAAAAAGTAGATGCGGAGTTTAGTCTGGCCCAGAACAGCCTGGAAACAAAGCAGAAGGAACGTTATCAGGAAGCAATCAGTTATCATCAGGCATTCGTCGATAAGTATCCGAACAGCAAGTACGTTAAGCAGTCGGAGAAAATGTACGAAACCAGCCAGAAAGAAATTGAGCGCCTGGATAAACTAGAACAGGAGCGAGAAAAGGAAAGAGAAAAGCATAAAAACCAACCCGCTAAAGTAACAGCGGCCAATTAAATAGTTTACAGTTCATGGTCTACTGTTCAGAGTTAATGCTGGTACAGAAAACTAAAAACGGTAAACGGTAAACGAGCAGCTATGGCAACCAATCAATCTATTATTACCCGCAACAACGATAAAATTGCGGCCCAGACTGGTAATCTGTATGAATCGGTTTCGATTATCTCGAAACGTGCCCGGCAGATTGCCACCAAAAATAAAGAGGAGCTGAGCAACAAACTGTCCGAGTTTGTATCGGCAGTCGACAATCTGGAAGAAGTTTTCGAAAACCGGGAGCAGATCGAAATTTCGAAGTTTTACGAGCGGATGCCGAAACCAACGTCTATCGCTACCGACGAATTTCTGGAAGGTAAAGTCTACTGGCGTTATAACGACGAGCCACAGCAATAAGGCAATTATCTCGTCTGTTTTTCAAGACCGCATGGTAGATTTGCCGTGCGGTTTTACTATTTAAACCAGTCGGTAGAACTAAGGATATACACAGCTCACTATCGACTTACTGATATTATGTCTGTTGCAGGCAAACGAATTCTTCTGGGCGTAACGGGTAGTATTTCAGCCTATAAATCAGCCCTATTGACACGGCTTCTGATAAAAGCCGGAGCTGAGGTTCAGGTAGTCATGACCGAGTCGGCCAAGTCATTTATCACACCGCTAACGCTGGCAACCCTGTCAAAACGCCCGGTCCTCTCTTCATTCGTTCATTCAGCATCAGATCAAGCGGGTGATGGACATTGGAACAATCATGTTGAACTAGGGTTGTGGGCAGATGTTATAGTCATCGCACCCGCATCTGCTCGTACACTGGCACGGTGCGCCACCGGGCTTTGCGATGATTTACTGTCGGCGATTTATTTATCTGCCCGCTGTCCTGTGTTTTTCGCCCCAGCCATGGACGTGGATATGTATCACCATCCAACAACGGTCGAAAACCTTCGTAGGCTCGAATCGTTTGGTAACCACATCATTCAAGCCGAACACGGTGAACTAGCCAGTGGATTGGTTGGTGAAGGCCGACTGGCGGAACCTGAAGCGATTTTGAATACGCTGGAAGTGTTTTTGCAGGCAGTCGAAACATCCTCTCTGAAACCAGGTATATTGCAAGGAAAAAAAGTGCTGGTTACGGCAGGCCCTACGCAGGAACCTATCGACCCCGTTCGATACATTAGCAATCATTCGACCGGAAAAATGGGCTATGCCATCGCCAAAGGCTTTGCGATGGCCGGTGCTGATGTAACCTTAGTAAGTGGGCCAACGGCTTTGCCTGTACCTGCTACAACTATTGAACGTATTTCAGTGCGATCGGCACAAGAAATGTATAATGCTACGCAGGCCATTTTTAGCGACGCCGATATTGTGATTCTGAGTGCTGCCGTAGCGGATTACACACCTGCTCACCCCGCCGATAAAAAGATTAAAAAGAAGGAAAGCACATTTTCTATTGAACTGACTAAAACCATCGACATTGCTGCTACGCTCGGAAACCAGAAGCAGGCCGGGCAATTGATGATGGGGTTTGCCCTCGAAACGGATAATGAGCTAGAGAATGCAATAAAGAAACTTCACGCTAAGAATTTAGACTGGATTGTATTAAATTCACTACGCGATCCAGGTGCCGGTTTCGGACACGATACCAATAAAATCACCGTTATTGACAAAGACAACCAAACCTACGAATTTGCGCTTAAATCAAAAGATGAAGTAGCCCAGGATCTTGTCAGGCTGGTAGTCGATAAACTTAACTCTCTATGAGTCTCCGTGAACTAGATACAACGCAGACATACATTCATAGAGTCATTGTCATGAAAATACTATATGTCTTATTGGTTTTGAGTTGTCTGGTTGGTTCGGCGCGGGCACAGGAATTAAATTGCCAGGTCAATATCAACTCCGACCAGTTATTTGCTCAGCAAAAAACTGATTTTTCGTACGTCAACCAGTTGAAGGGCATCATTACGGAATTCATGAACAACCGACGCTGGAGTAACGACCAGTTTGCTGTGAATGAACGAATTAACTGCTCGATCAATATTAACCTGGTTAAATCCCTGACACAGGGCGTGTTTGAAGCTACGGCTCAAATCATAGCGACCCGTCCCGTTTATGGCACCAACTACGAAACCACTATTTTCAGCTATGTAGACCGTGCCTTCAACTTTGTTTACCTGCCTACAACGCCCGTTTATTTTCGGGAAAATCAGTACTCTGATGACCTGACTTCCCTATTGGCATTTTACGCAAATGTCATTCTGGCGGTCGATTATGACACGTTCAGCAAGGAAGGTGGTACGCCCTTTATCCAGCGGGCCTATACCATTACGAACCTGGCCCAACAAGGCTCCCCAAACGGAGCGTGGCAAGCCGGTGGTGACCGACGTAACCGATACTGGCTTATTGAAAATATGCAAAATCAGCAACTAATTCCTTTTCGCGATGGTATGTACACCTATCATCGTCAGGGCCTTGATATATTTGCAGCTAATCCGGTTCAGGTTCGCAAACAAACGCTTGACTTATTGACCACGATTCGGACAATTGGGCTGCAACTTCCTAACTCGGTATTACTCAATTCGTTTTTTGACGCGAAGTCGGAAGAATTGTATAATATTTTATTCGAAGGGACGTCTACTGAACGCCAGAAAGCCTTTGATTTGTTGTCCTATTTAGACCCGGCCAAGACCGAAAAATACCGAAAACTAGTGCAGTGAGCATACTCACACAAACTGTCCACTGTTAACTTCTTATAGATTTTGCTTTCGCATTTACTAATAAAAAATTACGCACTGATTGAAGAGCTGGAACTCACCCCCGACCGT